>JACKZZ010024231.1_pt1:0-12500 | contig 35502 bp, 22 predicted proteins | sample 8027871 | NCBI WGS metagenome assembly JACKZZ01 (sample SAMN15724774, study PRJNA655200) | protist metagenome | isolation source: fluorescence activated cell sorting (FACS) single amplified genomes of... | place: USA: West Boothbay Harbor, Gulf of Maine | collected 2000-07-19
TGAGCATGGCAGACGGAAGTCTAGGTGCAAGGAGTGTGGTGGGTCTGGCATATGTGAGCATGGCAGGCGGAAGTCTGATTGCGAGGAGTGTGCAGACGTGACTTTGATGTGTCCTCGCCATCCACAGCTTACAAAGGCTTACTGCACTACCTGTTGTGATCATGATTCGGAGAGGAAATACTGCAAGCATTGTAATTCCGACAGACACGCTAAACATGTGGCAGAGGTAAAAAGTTTGAAAGCAACTAGCAAAAGATTATATCAAGCCAAGCGGGCAAGGTAACCCTTAGTGTCACCAATCTACGACCTAATTGCTCGTAACGCGTAATTACGCGTTACGAGTTAGGGAATGTGGGGGAATTCTTTAATGTTCATAACTATAAGTACATCACCTCGTGTTTCATCCTACCGTCCTACCTACCTTCTCCAAAATTGAAATCATCTCGTCTTTTTCCGAACATTTCTTCCGGTACTTGATATTTGACCTGTGTCAGTCATTTCATCGCCATCCGCCTTCCTTTTGTTGCTGTGGGTGTCACTGCCGCTGATGCTCCTGCCGCTGATGCTGATGCCGCTGATGCTGATGCTGATGATGATAATAATAATGTAATTAACCTATTTACAAAGAACACTTCTATCCGGGGCCACTCCCTTCTTTCTTCACATTCCCCCGCTAAGAATGAAAATACCAGATATATATACATGCAAAATACCATGATAATATACCAGGGTTATAATTCTTTCGCGAGCTTTTTTGTTCTCTAAAAAAGGACCATAGGGAATGGGCTGTTTGTTTTCTGTGCTTGCCTGCAACAAGAAAGTGTCTTCCAGGGGGGGTTTAGAAGAAATTATTGCCTTTGTTTAGCTGTTTTACTATATGCAAACACCAGTAATCAATACAGCACTATTGGGAATGGGTGAGGAAGACTGGCCAAAGACGGGAAATTACCATGTGCTCGTAGCCGGGGGTGCGGGCTATATTGCTTCGCACACCGTGGTTTGCCTTTTGGAGCAAGGATACGATGTGACAATTGTTGACAATTACGTCAACAGCAATGTAGAGAGTATTAAACGTGTACGAGAACTGACCAATACAAACGAAGGTACTGAAGCAGCGAAGCGTGTCCGTGTATTCGAATGTGACATGTGTGATGCATCTGCATTAGAAAAAGTTTTCAAAGAATCTCCTAAGTTCGATGCCGCAATACAGTTTGCTGGGCTTAAAGCTGTAGGGGAAAGCGTAGCAAAGCCTTTGTTATACTATCAGAATAACTTGGTGTCAACTTTCAATTTACTGCAGATGATGGAAACCTACAAGGTGGATAATATCGTGTTCAGCAGCAGCGCCACAGTCTATGGAGATGCAGCTGTGCCCATCACAGAAGATTCCCCAGCAGGAGCTGGTATCACCAACCCGTACGGGCGTACTAAATACATGATAGAAGAAATATTGAAGGATTGGCAAAAGGCTAATACATGCAAATCGGTCGTGACACTTCGCTACTTCAATCCTGTTGGTAGTCATCCTAGTGGTAGAATTGGGGAGGATCCAACTGGTGTTCCAGCAAATCTAATGCCATTTGTATCTCAAGTTGCTGTTGGGCGTAGACCCCACGTGAATGTGTTTGGTAATGACTATCCTACACCCGATGGTACGGGCGTGCGTGACTACATCCATGTCATGGATTTGTCGGAAGGTCACGTTGCAGCTCTGCGTTTTATGCGAAAGGATGACTCTACTGGTGGCTCTCAAAAGTATTCTGTGTTCAATCTCGGAACCGGGAGTGGTGTGTCTGTATTAGCGATGATTGCAGCAATGGAGAAGGCTTCTGGAAAGACGCTCAAAACAGTTATTGCTCCTAGACGAGAAGGTGATATTGCTACCTGCTATGCTGACCCATCTAAAGCAAAGAATGAACTAGGCTGGGAAGCAACACGTTCACTTGACCAAATGTGCTCGGACTTGTGGAGGTGGCAAAGTGATAATCCGTTAGGATACAAAACTGCGTAGGATAATCGTGCGTTCACACTTAGCAAAATGATGTATGATGCAAACGAACGCACAACGCTCGGTCAACATATGTATACGAGTGGAAGTATTCTTGTCAATAAGTAACACTAATTAACGCCAATAGGTACAATTCCGACAATACGCTGCAAAAGAACTCCCACCACAATCAGTTTCTCTACCTGCAGCACAACAATCATTAGTACTTACCTTCTTTTTGGTCTTACCAGTGTTAAACTGCGAAGTCGCAAGTGCGTAAGCCCCATGTTTTTGCGCATCTGTTTCATCCATTGACGCCACTGTCAGTCTAAGATCTACCCCAATATGCGTTACCATACTCACCTGGAATGTGTTGCTGCAACTTGAGCAGTTCGATATCCTTTCAATGTGACGGCTGGAGTTGAGACAATTGACATGTCCAATTGAGCATGCGCTGAGCAGTTTAATATGTGCTGAATTAAATGCTCATACTTCCACTGGCGTTGTTTTAGGGCGAGATCAATATCGAAGGGACCTTGGGATACTCTCATGAGTGAAGTCATATGGGCGCTGCTGCCTACGTCCTGAGCAATGTCCGAAATGAGAGAGCGGATGTAGGTGCCGCCGCTGCAAGAAATATCCAGTCCGAATTGTGGTAGCTCTAAAGGCACTGAATTTTGTATACCACCATCACCACCACCATCACCATCACCATCACCATCACTTGCCAAGTGTACAGGCTCTTTGGTCAGGTTCAGTGTATAGATTTGAACGATTCGGGGTTTCCGCTCGACAGTGAGGCCTTTTCTAGCAAGTTCATAAAGCCTCTTCCCATTGACGTGCACAGCACTATACATGGGGGGTATTTGTGAAATTTCTCCAACGAATTTGTTTCGTATACTTTCTTCAATTTTTGACGGTGTGACGTGTGCATAAGGTGTGGTAGCTACAACCTTCCCAGTAGCGTCGAGAGTATCGGTTTCACTTCCTAACAAAGCTATAGCCTGGTAGCTCTTTGGCCCAGACAAATAAGCCGACATGACTCGGGTACCTGCCCCTATCCCCAATACCAGAACTCCAGTAGCCATAGGATCCAGCGCTCCACCGTGACCAACTTTCAACTTCAGATGACGTTTTTTGATACTTTGTGTACCTGGATTGTTCTCGCAATGCCTGAGTAAGCCACTAAGTAGTATGTTCTTAATATGATTCACCACATCTGTTGAGCCCCAGCCAGAGGGTTTCCGAACCACAAGCAGACCTGAGGGTATCACCGGAATGTCCTTTTGAGTTGCGTGCATGTTCTTGACTGCTCGTAAGAAAGGTCCTGGTGCCCTCGTGGTCCTTATAAACCGAAGCATTTTGTTTGGTTTCCTCTGACGAGTGACGAGAGATCTGTATCACTTTTGTATGTACACAGCACCGTTTGTAGTGCCACTCAAGAGGACTGGTAGTTATCCTCGGCAGTACGTATTGACGGCCTACTATACAAGTATGATAAGGCAACGTTCACTTAAATGGTTAATGGCTGGCAGAATTCCCTGGATTTTCCCCTTTTTGTTGGATGGGTTGGTTGTTTTCTGTAAATTCAGCCGGGCCCCCTCACCCCGACTTTTCTTCTCTTTTGGTGGTGAAAATCTGGTAGGATGCTCGTGGTTGCAAGAGGAGTCTTGCATAAGAGGTGTTCCCTGGGATTTCGCGCTGCAGGTTCGGAATGGAGCTTCCAAGGTGCTGACAGGCGTGACCCAGGGCATTCGATTGTGGTACCGAGGCGTGGTCTGGTCGTGGAGGCATTCCAAGCCCTTAGTGCTATTCCTAACGGAATTCAGTCTGGTATCGTAACTATACACGACAGCATGGGCCTACCTTGGTGGGCGACTTTTGCGTGCTCTACGGCGATACTACGTCTAAGTCTGCTCCCTTTGACGAAATACCAATTATTAGCAACACGGAATCTTGCGAAATCTATGCCTGAGGTCAACTTCCTTGCTCAACTACTACGCGAGCGTGTCAAGGGACTGCGTGGAAGTAGCTCAGAAAAGACACAGGAGCTATTGTCTACGATTGCTGTGTTCCGGAAAGGTGTTCGAGCAAGCTTCAAATTAAACGACGTTTCCTTAAAGCGTATTTTCGCGTTACCTATTGTGAACATTGGCTGCTTTGCTACGTTCGTGTACTCCGTGAGAGACATACTGACCGGTGGCTGTGCGCTGCCCACCACGGGACTGGATGTCGGTGGAATTGGTTGGTTTCTTGACCTTACTGTGAAAGATTCAACTTTGGCGCTGCCACTTTTAGCGATAGCGTCGTCCTATACTGCTGTAGATGTTGCATTTTCTCGTATTGGACCACAAGGACCTAATACGGGAAATATGAAGCTCGTGCTACTCTTTAAAGATGTTCTTCAGACCTGCCTGATACTTTCTGTGCCGATGATTCACACACTACCCTCAGGAGTGTTCTGCTATTGGATTCCCAGTAGCTTGTGCAGCATGCTGCAAACTATCGCCATTCGAACACCCACCGGCCAGGCCATACTAGGAATTCCCCCATTACCACCACCACCAAGATCCTCACAGAAAGCTACGGAGGAGGAGTGAGAAGGATAATGAATGTGTTGAAGCGTATTGTTGTAATTGGTATGTAATTGTAAAGTCATTTGTGTTGTTTCATCTATCTACATATTTTGTTTGAAGTGTGATATTCAATGGCTCCGATCATTCCAACCTTTCTTTCTCTTCTGCTTTTGCTGATTTTTGTCGTCGATGAACAATTATTTAGTCGATTTTGACGCTGCCATAAATTTTTCTCACGAACCAATTAGCAGCCCAGACACCAACGGTACCCGTCATGAAGAACAACCCTGTACAGAATAAGAGCATGTAACCAAAATAAAAGGCTATTTGTAAAAATCCTGACATTTTTGTTTTGTAATGGAAGTAGAAAATTGCGTACAAGAAGACGTAAACGCTAGTACTTCCAGCACTCATGAAAGATAACCAGTGCCAGTTATAGTTCTCGCTACTCAGTACAAAGTATACGGATACGATAGTAGTGCAAATAGTCACCATCACAAGAATGATATAAACTAAAAGCATGAAGCCGTAGACATAGTAAAACTTGTATGACCAGAAGGACGTAAACATGAAGTACATTTCAATAAAAATAGAGCCAAAAGGCAATATACCTGAAGCTGGAATGACAAAACAAGGTGATGCATACCATGGAGCAGTTGGTATAGGCCTTGGGATATTATTTACGCGACAAGGAGCATCATTTTTACCAGACCAATGTCTTCCAAAAATCGTTCCTGCAACTGATAGAGGTAACGCTACGAAAAGCCAAATTGCTGCCATTTTCAGTATAACTGAAATAGGCAAAGCGCCAATGGTATCATAATGCACTGCAATCATATTGAGAACCATACCCACCAATGAAATGATTACAGGGAAAAGAAGAATTGTCATAATCATCGTCTTCTGCCACTCGCTATTCTTCTCCTCCCTCGCAGTTGGGAAGTACTGCCGATAGAAACTACCACTACTGTATCCTGCAAACGCGGAACTTAAAGCAAAGCATACAATAACAGTTGAGACCATCTCTCCTCTATCTTCATACATGTTCCCATGCAACACAGGACCTGCCATTGCATAAAGAATGACAGCAAAAATCAATAGCAATAATTGCCAACCGGTTCCAACCATCGCAGAGAACAGAACAAGATTGGAAGGCGCCCTGAATACATCACCATAAACATTCTTCCAGCCACTATCATCTTTCATACCATGCATGCCTTCGATATCCAGCTCGTCTTCTTTTGCATATCTCGCGAAATCGTTTCGTAGAGTTCGCAGTAAAATGACAGCAACCAATCCACATAAGAAGATTACCATCATAAACGAATTGAAGATACTAAACCAATGAACTTTATGCTCAAAGAAATCATCTTCAAGATATCTATCAAATCGTCCATCGAAAGGCTTGTCAGTCTTATGCCATTTGACGGTGTATGTGAACTGTAAAGTTTGTCCCACGTTGATGGGCTCAGGGTTTTCGCTTGTTAGATTGACCTCGATAATCTGATCACCGTTGTAGCTGATTGTTAGAGTACGATGAGTGAAGATATGCTTCTCTGGAGCGGTGGAGCCATCTTTGCCCTCGAGCACTTCTCCCACCATGCCCCACATTGGCAAGTCGTCCACTACTAATTCGTACCTATAAGAGGTGGTGTGTGGTGTGTGGTTTACATTGTGTGTGTAGTGTGTGTGCATTGGTGAATTGGTAGGTATAAAGGTAGATAGGAAAGGGGTAAGTGTGCTGATATTAAGGTGATTCAAGTCAAGAATATCATGGGAGGTGCATGTACATACCAGTACTGCTGATCTACTGCCTTCTCGAAGTGCTGCGCCTGATCTGAATCTAATTTCATCTCACAGACCACTTCATTATCTACATCAGTTGCAAAATGCATTTTGACACCTGAATTGCGAAGTTCATAACCTTCCAAAATTTCACCCATACCTGCAGGTCTTTTATGTCTTTCGATACCGTGATCCGGGTGACAGTACGGCAAGTCGTAGTATGCGTACATCTCTGTAGGATTGTGAAAAGGACCAATGGTGTTCACCCATAGCGACACAGCCTCATTTTCTGTATACACATGTGTATTGTCGTCGGCGCGGACACAGGTACCGACCAAAGCCGCCAAGAGAATGAGAACCAAATAAGTCATTTTAAGTGAAGATATATGGTAAACTATCTCAAACAGATACTTCAATTTGGCCTTTCGAAAATGCGTTGCGATACTATTAAGAGGCAAGTGATCGCCTTCCAAATTTGTCGCAAGAAAAAATAAAACTTGTTTCTTTCTTTTTCGTGTTTCGGGAGAGGAGGGAAGGAAACCTGTGGTTGTTGCAGGTTTTTGTTTGTGGCGAGAGTACTAATCGATAAACTTTGGAAGTTTGTGTTTGTTTCTACGCTATTTTTTGAGATATGGGTTATAACTACCTTGAAGCCGGCTGTTGCAACTAGCCACTTGTTATCTTGTGAGATTGCCTACTGATTAGTTCGTTCATCATACCTTGAAGTGATCATGAAAGCTGCGAAAGCTCTTGCGGCGAAAGCTGAGTCGGAGCGCAAAGCAAAGCAAAAGCCAGTGAAGAAAGGGTCCACTTCATCATCTGAGGCAAAGACAGAGACCGTGACCCCTCGCGCTAGCGAGGGATCAGCATCGATTCCCAACTCACCGAGCAAAGAATCTACCAAAGGAAGTACAGAAGAAAAAACTGATGGTTCACCTGTAATCAAAGGGAACAGAAGGGGCAAGAAAAACGAAGATCCAGAGACTAGAAGCAGAAGAGTCAAGGCAAAATGGCAGCGATGCTTATACATTCATTCTGTAAACTGGCGCACGAAACAGCTGCAGAATCTCAAGGACTTCCCATTTGTTGAAGTTGTAGTAGTAGATACCCGCAAAACGAAGTTTTCATCGAAAAGAAGACCTGCTGATATTGAAGCGGAAAGACAACTCATGCAGAAGAGACGGCAGCAAGAAGAGTATGTTTTCGGTGAGAATATGCGATTCCAATGGCGTATTGCGATGAACCAGTATTATCTCGGAAACTACTACCAGGCCATGGAATTTATGGAGCGTGTATGTACGAAAAAGGCTCTTGTGGAAGAAACAGAGGCTGAGAAGAGGAAGAAAGAAGAGGAAGAAAAGCTCAAAGCAGAGTTAGCAAAATTCGAAGAAAATAAAGCAAAGGAAAGAAACAAAAAGCTGAAAGGTAAAAAGGCAGTTCTAGCGAAACAGCTTGAGATGGACCGACTGGCACGCATAGAAAAAGAAAAGGCAGATGCAGAAAAGTTGAGACGAAAAAGGCGTAAAGAGAGAGGACTTGATCCTGACGAGGAAAGCGATGAAGAGCAGGACCCATATCACAAGTCTTACGAAGTGCACATGTGGCTAGGTAGGTGCTGTTTGCGTCTGTTTGAATCGACAAAAACGCATTTACATTTAGAAAAAGCGTATGAGCATTTGACACGAAGTGTCGAATGCATGACCGTGCCACGAGAAGGCTATGATATGTCGACGATGCTACGCTTGCCAAGAGTTCTTTTTGAACTAGGAAAAGTATTTGAACATTTTGGTGCATTCAGTTCTGCATTAGAATTGTATTCAAAAATTATGAATGAATATCCAGATTCATTGATTTACTTTGACGTGATGTATAGAGCTACGTTGGTTGGAAAGCATATGAGTGATATAAGCTCAAATGAGACTGGCAAAGCAGATATGATCACAAGATGTATTGATATGCTGCAGTTCCTTCTAGAAGCTTTGCCTCATAGCTTAAGTGAAGCACATACTATATTCTTATACGCGAAAACTCTTGATATGTGCACAGATCCAGCTATTCGATTTCGTGCAGGTTCCGCATATGATTCTTTCTTTCTACACTGTCAAGAAGAGAACAAAGTGAATGCGAAAGCTTATTCTTCGTTCCGAGAATGGGATAAAGATGCTAACAACTGGTTAAAAGTAGGTGATGACATAGCGGATTGTCATGAACCTTTACTAGCGAAGGAAGCTTATGAAAATTACATTTTCAAGATGAATCTCAATCGTGGACCTGGTAAAGAGCTAGCATCATATATTGAGGTTGATGTTTTAATTCGCATTGCGTTGAATTATGCAAATTATCAGAATTACAAAGATGCAACGAAATATGCAGAAATGGCTCTATCAAAAAATAGACTGAATCCAAGGGTACGTGACCTAATATCCAAATGGTCCAGAGCTCATGATGAAAAGTTAAAAAGTGAAGTACGTTCAATAAATATTTTGCATCAAAGATGGAAAGAAAGAGCTTGGACGGAGAAATCTAGGGCTAAGCTAAAAGAGCAGGAAATCAAGCGCTTAGAAGATCTATATGACAAGAACAGGTTTGATAAGGAGGCTAGAAAGTTACTCTCATATTACGCACGAGATGAATGGAGAGCCAAATTCCTCTTTGAAGCCTCTTGTGCTGTGCGTGTGCAGAGATTCATACGGAACAAATTCGTCTGTTGGAAAGTGCAAGAGAAATTCAGATCAGTGTATTTAAGTCGAGCATCACAAGCGTATAGCCTGTTTCAGAGACGCCCATTCGACTCGAAGTTGAGGAATGAAATACGAAGTGTTGTAAAATCTAGGTTTTGTCCTAGAAAACACGCTATACACAAAATTGCAATTACGTTAAGACTTCAGGATGCTGCTGCTGCTGTTATAGAACGTAGCTATCACTGCTATTGTTGGCGCCGTGCTGTTATAAACTCCATTATCAATACAAAGCGAAAAAAGGAGGAAATTCTTTTCCGGAATGCTCAGATATTGCAGTGTCTAGTACGCACGAAATTAGCCTACAGACGCGTTCAAGCAGAAACAAAATTTTGGGCAAGAAAAGCTGTTGCAGCCATTATAATTCAAAGGTTTATAAGGTGGAGAAATCGCACATTTTTACATATTGCCTGGCTTGTTATTTTACGGAGACGAAGGTATGTTCGCCATGCGTACGAGACTTTTCGGATTGTCATGAGTTACCATATTCGGAGAAAAATACAACGGAACCATGCTCAATTTGCTGAAAAGCAACGAGAATTAATTCGTTTAGAACGCATTCGACAATACAAAGTAGCTTTAGAGAAAAGGGACAACTCGGTTAGACTAATGCAACGCTTCTTCAAGGCATGTAGGAGTCGTATTCTGTCTTTAATTGCCCGCCGAACCATCCGTGCAAGGCGCGCTACTGGTTATTCTCAACTATACACTATGAGCACTCAAGATTATTTGAACTCTCAATCTGGTAAAATGTCTTGGGATGCTGCAACACGCGGAACAGTTTATATGATCCCGGGATTACGTGCGAATACTGCACAGTTCAATAAGGCCTTACAACAAGATGTTATCTTCTTGACTGAATCCTTCCCACCACCAGATTGTATGATGCTTTCAATGCTTTTACGACATCAAGATTGTCAAGTAACGAAACTTATATTGCACGCCATTGAAGATGGTGACCATCAAAATTTTGAGTTCGATTTATTGCCTGCAGTGGCGAAATGTAAGTCATTACGATCTATTTTGATTTTAGGTGGGACATATACTCCGACGTTCTTAACCGGCTTATACAAAGTTATACAACAAGAGAATCCCAGAATCATTGAATTCTCTTGTGAAAGAGTAAAAGCCGGAGATGGCACTACGGATGTGACGCTGAGACTATGGCAGGCCGGCACAACTGAAAAAGAGCGCCTAGCCGCGAGGGAAATTGGACACAAAGAAACAGATGTCCGTGTAGCTAAGATTCAACAAGGCGATGTAGACGAAGATGAGCTTGATAATTTGCAAGAAGGATACTTAAAGTTTCAAACAGGCACCAAGAAACTTACGAGTACACTTGTAGGTGCAATGTCGAGATTAATTTTGGATTATTTCAATTACTCTGTTCCAGGTATTAGAGCTTTATCACTTCATGGTGCTAATATTCGAGATGCTGATATTGATTCAATTGCTGATGGATTAGCAGTCAATACATCTTTGAGATCTCTTTGTCTTTCGTTGAATATAATCACAGATCCAGGGTTCTTGAAACTCATGGAGGCACTACAGAGAAATCCAAAGACTCTATTAGAGAACTTGGATGCAGCAAATAATTTAATTGCTTTAGGATTAGGTGTGCGAAGATATCTAGATGCCTTCAAAGCACCTAATCCTGATGCAGTACCGACATTGCACCTTAATTTAGTGGGAAATTCACTCGTTAGGGATTACCCAGAACCTCGCAAAGTCCGAAAGGGAACTTCTACTGCAAGTTTGATGATGAAAAAGAAACCAGCATTAAAAGTTGTGACTCATTTCAGCGCCAAGAAATTACCAGATGGGACCTTTTGCCCATCAAACTTTTACGGGTATGCTGGATTCAACTCCTCGTTGAAGCAGTTAGAGCTGGTTACACACACTTTGTCTGGTCAACCTTTGAAAAGTGACGATTCTGTAGCAAACTCAGCTACTTCAGGTAGTGTAAAAAAGGCGAAGAAACTAATGAGTAGAACAACTGGGGCACTACCGGCCACAGAAGGTGGTCACAGTCATTTAGGTATTGCAGGAAGTTTGCGTGCTTCTGGTCTGACTGAGCCTACTGTCCTTCGGACAAAATCAGCGAAATGATTGATAGAAAATAAGTAGATGAAGGTTTTGTGTATAAATGAAAGATGATGTACAAGTTAAATAAATACACATGGTAACTGTTTTTCTTGCTTTGGCAATTAATATGTATCCTCTTGTTCGTGGTCTGGGCTGTTCAATGAAGACTTCAGTAAATCCGTTCTACTTTTGGAATGTCCGAGTGGTTTTATCGCATTACTATGATGACTTGGAGGTGCCCAGCTAAGATATTGTCTATCACAAAAGTTTGGCCAAAATTCATTTTTATCTTTGAGAAACGAATCGATAATGTGGTCTTTTATTGTGAAAGTCAAAGTACTTGCAGCAACTTTGCCTAAACCATTATTGGGAGTTAGGGCACGGTTTTTAGAGTCATAGGCAGAATTCTTATCAATCATATATTCTAGTGTAGAACAGATATCCTCAGTGCAGATACCAGTGTGTGCAGTCAAGTCATTGATGAGAATACCAACAGGTGCATCCTTATACTCACTATCGATCTCTGATTCCAAATCTCTGTGATTGTATAAAGTTCCCCTGCTTTCTGCACGCTTCTCATTACTTAATTTGGCTCCTAGCCCTGATATACCATCGTTGATCATAATTTGAGACCGATTAGCTGAAGTAACAAGCAGATACTTGAGAATACTCATCACCCAATATTTTCTATACGCTATCTCCCCGAGGTCACTGAGGGGTTTTTCGGGTGATGCTAATAAGTTTCCTTCGAGTTTGCTCAGTTCATAAGATATAGCAATAAGAACTTTGCCGTATCCGCATCTTTGATAAGGGGGAAGAGTGAGGATACAAGCCAGATTGTATCCTTGAAGACTGCTTTTTTCCTTTGAAAAGTAGCCAACAATATGAGCCCCTCGATATTCGTCATATTCACAAAGAACATAAAATAAGAACGATTCTACTGCAGTTTCATCATATACCGACTTTGTATGCAAGAACAATTTGGACAATAAGCATAAATGATAGCAATATAATTGGTCATTCTTTCCATCCACTTCCCACATGGCGATCTTGTTCTGATGCGTTGTTTGGCTGGGGTCATTATAAATCACCCTACCGGGAGGGTTCCGCAATGGACATCTATGATCTACCAATGCAACCATGCTATTCTTGTAGTCAAGACAGTAAGGGCATAAAAACAGAGTCTCTTCACTGTTTATTTTCACCTTCTCTATAGGATAGCTAGAAGCATACCATGTGTCGATGACGTGTTTGCCCAAGAGAATCCGTCGAATGGATCGTATATCACCATCACGATAATGCTTCTTATGCGCTTTCTTCTGATGCTGC
>JACKZZ010024231.1_pt1:22500-35502 | contig 35502 bp, 22 predicted proteins | sample 8027871 | NCBI WGS metagenome assembly JACKZZ01 (sample SAMN15724774, study PRJNA655200) | protist metagenome | isolation source: fluorescence activated cell sorting (FACS) single amplified genomes of... | place: USA: West Boothbay Harbor, Gulf of Maine | collected 2000-07-19
GCGGATGGGGCCTTCAGACACTAACACTTAAAGGTAGCACACCAATGAAACACCGATATCAAATTGTCAAGGAATTCAATGCACCAATGGCAAAAAATTCACGATTCTTACTTCTCCTTTCCTCCAAAGCTGGAGGGGCTGGTTTGTCTCTGATTGGTGCAAGTAGAATGATATTACTTGATCCAGATTGGAATCCAGCTTCCGATAGGCAGGCAATGGCTCGTTGCTGGAGGGAAGGGCAAAACAAGCCTGTGTTTATATACAGGTTTGCCACACTGAACACAATAGAGCAAGCAATTCTTCATCGGCAAGCCGATAAGCTGCTATATGAAACGGCTCTCCCACGTGTGGATGCTCCTGGGTATGCTGGTATAGATGATGATGATTCTGCTGCTGCTGCTGCTGCTGCTGCTGCTGATGATGATGATGATGATGATGATGATGATGATGATGATGATGATGATGATGATGATGATGATGATGAAAGCACCATCGGTTTCTTAACCAATCTGAATTTGACTGATACTAAAACGTTGGTCCGCGTCACGAGACCAGATCACAAAGCCGTGTTCAGTCATGCTGTCACAGAGACAATTGCACGTAGTGCTGTTGATGATCAATTGTTGGGTGACTTGCGAAGTCAAGAAAATACTTGTATATCAATTATTACGCAGGCCAAATTAACCTAAATCGTCTTTATATAATGATAACGATGTGATTAATTTTACAGACCAAATCCAGACATAAATCGTAGGCCCATGAGCCGACTGAGAGTGCGAGTGCAATTCATGATTTGAGTTACCTTTTCTCATCAAGATAAAAAAAAGGGATCTGATCCCCAATGCTCTATTCGTAATTTTTATTTTTGTTGCTCTATGTGAAGTGTTATTCCGTCTTTATACATTTGGGGTTTAGCAAAAGTGCTCCCCCCAGTGTGTTGTTTGGCACGCCAAACATTTTCTATAAACTTTTAAAGCTTATTTTCAGGGGTATCATCAGCTTCGACAGCTTCGTAAACCGTCGATTTGGCTGCTGCAGTAGCATGCTTTTCTGGCTCTTTTTGATCACTTGAGGTGGTGCCCACTGAAGGACTCTTCGCAGCTACTTGGCCATAATTTTCTTGAGCAAAAACCAGATTATGGTGATCTCTATTACTCATTGCGTGTGTGATAGATTGTGAATGAACACACTTTTCCCAAGCGTGTCCCACATAAGGATGACCACAGAAACCGACCAGTGTTTTGGTAAATGTGTTCAAGCATTCGGGGTCATATCGATCTGCACGTGACAGTGCATTAGAATGTTTTGCTAAAGTGTCAGAGAGATCAACTCTTGTGAACTTTAGTGCATTGGCCTTGTATAATTCAGTATGTTTCACTTTCTCGATGAGCTGAGCAACAGCAGCCGGATCTTTATCAGTGCAATGAATACGAATACTCAAAACACGTTCAACTCGCGTTTTGCCAGAGATATGGGCTTGATCATCGTTTTCGTCAGACCACTCCTTAATTAAATTTGTAAATCTTGAATCGATTTCAGGCCACAACCTTTCCACCAGGCCTGCACTGCGAGTGGACCAAATAAATTGAAATGAGTTCAAATTTTGGCCAACTTGTGGTGGGATTACTGGGGTTTGATCTGCGACGCTATCATACCATGTCCTCATACCAAAATAGACTCCAATTACAGTATATAATACTTGAATCCAAACAGGGTCAACCTTGTTGCTGCCAATGGGTTTATTCCAAGTGAAATAGCTCAACAGAGCAATTCCAATCATGCCAAAGTCAATGTAAGTAAGGAAGCGTCCAATGGAGTGATTCAGGGTATTTAAGAAGACAAGAATTAATACAGCAGCAGTACCCCATTGAATATACTTTTCAGCCCGGATTTTACCATTAGAACTACTGAGATCATTACTATGGGATATCACCAGAAAAATTAAGTGGAATACAAAACACGGGATCATGCAGCGAAATAAAGTAAAAACCATTTTGTGGTAGAATTTCACATGGTGTGCATCCACATGTTTTCTCACTGCGCTTTTCTCCCTATACTTGTTAAGATTATAGAGTCTCCACACAGCTTGTATAGTAACGGCAGAGAAGTACATGCAGTGCTCGAAGTTATCAACATCATTTCCTTTCAGATACTTTGACTTGAGCGTTTCCATATACTCGTTCTGTTGCTCATCCAATTTATCATCAGTATCCATAACGAGGGAGGCGAGCTTTTTCATTGATTTCGAGGCATACTCTAGAAAAGTGGGTTCAGCAGCACGATCTCTTTGCAATAAGAACCTTTCCTTTCTTGTTTTTTGCTTCTGTTCGATAAAATGGTGTGCAGAAATCATCTCCAATTGACCAAGAAATTCACGTAGATAAGATATCATAGGCACGACCCCAGTACCAGTACCAATCATGATAGCATCCGTGTAATCACTTAAGTTTCCAACAGAGGAGCCATAAGGTCCCATAATTTCGATATGAATATCACTAGCTCCAATTTTATTTTGAATATAGACTAGCTCCCAAAGTTTGTCGCACCAAGATCCTGTCGAGAGGACTTGAATGTAGAAGTCAAGCGTAGGCGCACCAGGTTCTGATGCGATAGAAAATGGGTGCCAGTGTCCATCAATATCGCTACATTTAATGAATGCATAATTACCTGAACGGAAATAAAATGAACTTGGACGTTTAATTTTCAAAATGACCACGCGATTGCCAACTGATGTTTTTTGTCCTTTGTCAGGAGCACCAAGGGCTTTTGCTGACTCAATTTTCATGGAACGGCTTGCCGTCATATGCATGAAATACCTGTCTAAGAAATAATACATAATTGTTGCAGAATACCATTTAAACGTCTGAGATCTGTTCAATGTCCCTTTGCGAACCCCTTTGTCATTTGTATGCAACGTGGCGACAGCAAACATTACAAAGACAAAATGATGAACACCATAGAATATTTCGTAAGGGATGGCATCACGGAAATATGAAGTTGCACATACAATGATTAAGGTGAATAATATAGCATAACCAGTCAACATCATTTCAGATGTAAATTTATCACAGAAGGAATTAACCAACACACCGTCCTTATTCAGCACTTGTGGTTCAAATCCCTGTTTCTGCTCCTCACAGAGCATTCCAAAAAACGTAAAGAAGAAAATACTACTGGCGAAAATGACAATACATAAAGTATATCCCAGCCATATGTGCATTCCTGTGATAGCTTTGAAGGGGATGAAATCTGCAGCCATTGTCGTAGCCAAGTTTGCCAGAGTATGCCTGCACATTGTTAAAGGGATCAAAGCCATTTGGAGTAGCCCGGCATGCATGGCACCAAACTCCAGAGGCGGCGTCAAGCGCTTCCACCAATAGCGATTGACGACATCTGGATCAGCAGCCGCCATCTTTTGCTCGACTACTGTGTATTTCTCGTAGAAAAAGTGATACCAGATTGTCATCGTCAATAAAAAATGCAAAACAACAAACACTATGGATTTCCTTTCGGAATAAAGCCACATCGTCACATTCTCACGCCAACTTACATCTTTTGCTGCAATATCAGTCATCAATACTTGCCGAAGACCAGATGAGGCTCTGTTGATTGTACTGAGACGTCGCATTGCCATATTGAATGTTCAACTACACTGATCAACAGAGATAAAAAGGGTGCAGTGGTTTCTCTTTCTCCGTTTTTTGAACGAGGGGGAAAAAAAAACAAGGGCTGAAAAGATTTTTTTACTTTTTTATCAGAAAGCAATGAACCAACACCCTTTCTCCTTTTTGTAAACCTCTCCCTCCGTTGAAAATGGGAAAACTTCAAAAAGTTCTTCGGTTTACTTTTTAAAGAAAGAACCGGGAGAAGCATAAAGGTGTTTTCTTTCTTTCCAAAAGATTGGAGTTTTGTTATCCTAAAATCAGAGAAAGGGAGAAAGAATTGTACTTGAGGCATGATTAAGGGCAATCATTGTGCTGCCCTGCTAATAGGCATCTTTTACCTGAATTATGTGAATCAGTGGGACACTCTGGATTTCATGCGAAATACTCTGGGTGTGGACATTGATCTCTCCCTCGTCAAAGAATTTTCTATAGATGATGCACTTCATCCAAGAAACTTTCAACACTTCACTTTGACGAGTTCGCACATCCAAACAATTGTGTTTCTGTCAGTGAGCTTCTGCGGCACGTTAGCTTTCGTGGCTAATTTGCTAATTGGTGAAAGACCTGCTTCAATGCCATATTCAGCGGACAAGACGGAAGATGCCGCCATTCGGAAACGGGTTCGGAAGCGTCTATCGTGGGTGCTGAGCCTTTGGAACAGCCTTTTCATGACAGTGGCAGGATTCGCCTACTGGTACCACAAGTTTGGCACACTGTGGGACCCTCGAAAAGTCATCGCCCAGCTGAGTGATGCACCAGACGACCTCGACGGATTTTGGATCAAAAGGGACAACTTTGGCGGTGCAATCATGATTTGGTTTTGCGTTTTCAATTTCATGGACATTATCGTTGGAAGCCTTTTGGCTCGGGAATGCTTGGATCCACTTACTACATGGGTTCATCACCCATTTTTCTCTTTTCTGATGGTTGTGGGACTAACTGGGAACTTATTCCCCTTTGGTGACCACCTTGTCGCTCAGCTGGGAGCCACACTGGGAACTCAGCATGGTTTGACAGTGTTTATGCGTTCCACAGTCTTGCCGGCTATGTCAACACCAACCTATACAGGGCCGTTTGTTTGCAGCATTGTGGAAGAGTTGCCAACGTTCTTTCTTGCTCTTGGCTCCGTCTTTCCGTCGCTGCGATCTGACATTGCCTTTGGGTTGACATTTTTTGTTCTCAGAATTGTATTTCAGGCCCTATTGTTTTTTTCCTACCGTCCATGGAATTTTGGAAAGCTTATCTTAGGCCTGCCTTTCCTCATGCATATTTTCTGGTTCCGCTCGTGGTCTCAGAAATATCTACCTCATGTCATTCGCAGTGGAGGCGATGTAGAAAAACGGGAAAAGCGAGAATAATCAGTGTTTTTTGTACATAATTTAAAATTTTAGGTCTATTTGGATCTTTAAATCGCGGTACAAAGCATTATTCACACATAAAACATACTTCGACTAATAAAATCTTCATTATCCGACATCCACCACATCTTTTACTGGAGAGTCTGTAAGCTGTAATCTGCAGTGCAGTATGTCTGCTGAGATAATGTTGCTTGTAAGAAAACTTCAAACCGATTCTGAGATAACAGTGATAATTTGCACTTGCTGCGCTTACAGTGCAAAATTCTTATCCTTCCAATACGACTCTGCAGCTCCAAGGCTGCTGAGCATACCGGTGGCGGCTCGTTCAATCAAATCAGAAGTCTTGCTAGTGGACAATGAGGCGTACCCTAAATCACTAAATAGCGACTCTATGTGCAGCTTGGTCTTCTTATCAATAGTCTTGAATTTCCCGACATTGGGAATATTTGCAAGGCACTTCTTCAAAGTGTCATTAAATTGCGGAGAACGAATGGGGTGGTGCCAGCAGTCTGATACCTCGTAGACAGGGACGTCTAAACTGAGAGCATTTCCGGCCTCTTGTACCAAATAAGATTGATATAGGGGCATAATGTCATCATCTGTCGCGTATAGCATCATTATAGGCACCTTTGTTTCCATTAGATCAAAAAACAGATTTTTTGTCCACCTTGCTTCAAAAATATTGACGCTCAAAAATTTCGAAATCAGGACGTCGCCGATATTTGTGGAGCACGTCATTTGCAACAGATCGTAGAGCATTGTATAATTGTAGTTCTCCGTGTTTCTTCCAAGCATTAGCAAGAACGAGTTCACGACGTAGCCAAATTTCCGCATCAAGCGATTCGGGAAGCCGAGATCAAACATCCAGCCATACCAAGCACCTTTCTTGCCCAGAAAGGGAAAAATGCCAATAGCGTTGGATAGAACTTGTCCGGCGACAAGTTCGCTGTGTTTATGACAAAAGTTCATCGTCAAAAATGCGCCAAACGAATGAGCAAATATTACCGGTTTCACATCGGGAAACACCAACTTCACGTGTTGGCGCATGAATTCTGCGTAAAAGTCCAGCAGGTCATTTTCATCTAAAGAAAGCAAACTCAGGTGCTTCTCGTCAGTTGGCCCAAAGCCCGGTATACAAATGCAATGAACGCTCCAATCTTCGTCTAACAAAGGCTTAATAATGTGACGAAAGTAAGTTGGCCCGCACATCGCACCATGGACAAGTAAGATAGACTTGTCCTTGTTCCCAGCTCTGGAAATGGTAGGATCAACGGGGTTGACGCCCTCCAAATCCTTGTAAAAATGCACATTGATAATATTTGCATTTAGCTTTTTGTCCCCCCCAAATGTGACTGTGGTAGTTTGGCGTAAGATGTCATGCTTTAAATTGTAGGCTCGGCAAATTTCATCCAGCGCTAACTTTTCAACGATTTCCAAAGAATCTTTCCCCGATGAACGCGAAATTCCCTCCCCGAATAATAAGTGGTATATTTCAAACAAAGGAAAGAGACAATGTATTATTGCAATGAAAAGAAACAGCACGAGACAGATGAAATTCGATACTGCAACCCAACAGAGTATTGCCAATAATTCATTGAAAATCATGATCTCAATATTTTCCAGTGTAAAATATGATACCAACAACTCTACGCGTGGAATCTCACTCTAGTCTGCATCAACCCCGTCGAACTGCCGGTGAAGTCAGCATTGTGTAATTTCCGGTCTTGTGGTCCAAACCAGCGTACGAGCGTACGAGCGTAAAAGCTATCCACTATACATTCCTATCCACTATACATTCCTATCCACTACATCACACCGTAATAATCACATCATTATTATTATTATTATTATTATTATTATTATTACTACATCACACCGCACATAAGGAGATTGAAAGACTCTGCACTGACTGTTGGAGCAAGATCCCCGACGTGCAAGTCGTCGAAAGTAACCCCAGGATTAGGAAGACGGCTCATATATAATTAAGTTAAAATCTTATATCGATAAAATCTTAAGTACATAACGCTCAAGTTCGGAAATTTACGAAATCTGCGGTTTCAAGTTCCATATGCTGCGCGAACTAATTATCCGAAATTGATTGAGTCTAAGTCGCATTTGGTGGTGCTACACTTCTCATTTCAGCACCAGCATTATTGACTGCTGCGTTTGAATTATTTCTACAATACCAATTACTCCATTTAATGGAGTCCGCGAAAACTCTCTTCTTGCGGTTTGCTCTCAGAGCCGCAGCAATATCCCTCAATATCATCTGCAGCGTATCAATTCCAATGCCTTCTATAATAGTCCGTAATTTGAATTCTTCGTTTGGATCAAAGCAATGAGCGGTACTGATGTCAAAATTTTCAAGTGTTTTGATATTTTGCTCCCATGTTGCGTCTTCTTCGCCGAGGCATTTGATTTCCACACGTTCCATGGCAAGCTCTTTATTTGCAAAGACGAAAATGCTGAATAATTCCCAAATGCACCAAAGTCGCATGAGATATTTTTCACCTAACAGGATGAGCACCTTTCGACATTTGGACAAATTGATGGGAAGTACAGCTAGGCTCATGGCTTCAGCTTCCGCACTGTGGTCGATGCACACCTTGTCAAACCAAAACGTCGGTTTTCGCGACGTCATCGTCACCATGTTGCGCTTTACCATATTGTCACCTATCTCTTTAACTATTTTGTACTTTTGCATAGCATCATCGTCCCAAGCGTGTGAAATGAAGTAGTCAACTTTTGAATAGCCTTTTAAGTCCTTGAGATACGCAGACTTTTTGAACATTTCAGTTACTTCTGAGCCTTGCACCTCACGAGGGCTTTGCTTAAACAACTCTTCTTCGAATTTTTTTCCGTCGTATTCATAAGCTCTCATGTTATCATTTACCCATTCCTGAAGTTCTTTTGAGGTTTTCTTTGGGATTTTTGGTGTTTGCAAAGTCAAAGTGACCTCTTGCTTTGCTGCATCGAAAGAAACTTGAGTTCGGTTCTCTGAATATTCGACGCTACAAGGGCATTTCGATTTGCATTTGCAATCAGGAGTTCCACATTTTGTGCACTTTTCTTCACAGTGTTTGCATTCACAGTCCTTACCGCAAGTGTCACTTGAACAAATACAGCCGCAGATAAAATTTTGCTTTTTCCAGGTTTCAAATGATGATCCCCCAGCAGGTAGCTCCTGCTGCCTCGTTTCAAGATTGTTACCTTTATATGAAGCCCAAAATAGCGCATCGTCTTGTGACTTGCTTAATTTCAGGACAATGTCTTCTTCGTCGTTTTTCACAATTGTTCCCAACATCCAGAAATCCAATTGTAAAGAAGTCTTTGCTGATGCAGCATGAAGAGAATAAGGGTGGTCGCTCACGTTGTCATCAATAGGCATTTTCTTGGAACGGGAGTCAGTACTCTTCGAAGTACTCTGCCGCAATCTCCTGACCCACCGGGTATTCGAGTTGGTATCAATCACTTCACAACTTGAAACTAGTAATGCCATTTCTGCACCATCCGCTGCCAGTTGCTGCTGACTATGCTCGAAATACCTTGCCATTAAACGGAAACACTTCCGGGAACCAAATACCAGGACCACAACCGAAGGACTGAGCAGCGCAACACCAATTAGATACAGCCACAATCCGACATTTTTAGCTTCAATAGTTTCTTCGCGAATAAGTTGAATATCCAAGCTTTCGTAAATACCGAACAATAATTGCGCCACACCCACCGCGTCCAGCCAGCAATATAACACCGAGTAAAACGCCTTCATTCTAAAGCCTTGTAAGTCATTGTGACTGGTGTAAATTCTGTGACTGATAATCACGGAGATAACGTTGGCTATCAAGTATATCACCCCTTGAAAGGCATATCCTAGTGCAATATCTTTGTTGCTGGCAGCATAGTCTCTGAAAGTTTCATCGTAACCCATCCATCCAGAGATGAGAGAATTGTCGACGAGGGTCACCGGAGCTGCGTGGAAGAGGAAGAAGGCCCACGTGGGAACAAAAAGCACATTTCCCAGCACTACGAGTCTGGATGTGAACGGCGCATTCACTAGTTGCCTCCAATACGAACGCGTGTTTTCACTTTCTCCATCTCCTGATACTGATGGTAAGTTATCGGTGGACGGTAACCTGTAATAAGGTTCTGCATACATCCAAATCGCACCAAATATTAGCAGAAATGCAATGTATGGTGGAAATACACTCATAGCAGCTGCAACAGTCAATACCATGGAGCCAACAAAGAATGAAACCAGCCTGCGGAAGAATATACGCTTCTCGAAAATCTCGTCGAGGTTCATTTCATCTGTTGGGATGGTTGAAAAGATACAAATACCGCAGGAACAGAACAGAGCACCTAAGCTTATCAGCGCGTACATGAAATTTAGCATAGTTCCAGTATAAACTATGATCAGCCCACCTGCAAAGGTGATGTAGCCCAATGAAGTGATTTTTCCATAAAGTTCTTTCTTATTTTCACTTCTTTCTTTGAAGAACCTTTCAAACGATGCCGTGAGGTCGCTTGGGTGCACCACTCGTGCAGACATCCTCCCACTTCTTTAAAAACTGCTGCAAAAGTTGTAAAATCAAGAAAGAAAAACCGAGGGTTCGTCGGTTTTCTTTTTCTCTTCCTGGAAAGCTCGAAATATTTATACCTTCGTTCTATCTTGAAAAAGCTACTCGTTGACCCAGTGACGCAACGTGTGAAGTGATTATATAAATATATTTGATTTCTAACAATATGGCTTCGAAAAATAGCGACAAGACTCGCAAAAAGCAAAGTGGTGGTGGAGGTAATGAGGATGTGAAGCGCGAACAGAAGCTGCAAGCGATAGTCATGGCTGACTCTTTCAGCAGGACTTTTCAGCCATTGACATGGGAACAACCCAAGGTTTTGCTTCCTTTAGTCAATGTTCCAATGCTCGAGTATACGGTGGAATTCCTTGCACAGAATGGTGTAGAAGAGATATTTCTAGTGTGTGTATGGCATGCAGATAAGCTGCAACACTATGTAGATACAGTCTCTAAATGGCCACGCAATATAACAGTGAAATGCATGCCCATGCCATCTTGCTTGAGCGCGGGGGATGCACTACGTGAGTTGGACACCTTGGGCTGCATACGGTCGGACCCCTTCGTTCTTATTTCTGGCGATGTCATTAGCAACATGGACTTGAAGAAAGCCATAGCGTTCCATAAGAGTAGGCGTGCTCAAGATCATAATGCTATATTAACGGTGGCGTTGAAACCAGTACAGACGGGTGCAGGTAGCAAACCTGCTTATGATGACTTGGTTGTGGCTTTTGACAAACAGAATGCACAAATAGTATATTTCAACGATAACTATCGCCAAAAGACGGCGAGATTGCCACTGGAAATATTAGCTGACCACCCAAGCTGTGTTCTGCGCACGGACCTGCTGGATTGCAATGTGGACATTTGTTCACCAGAAATGATGCTACAATTTAGCGATAACTTCGATTACCAGGATATTAGGCGTGATTTCATACGTAACGAAGTCGTCAATTGGGAGCTAGGAATGCATGTCTACGGTTACATTTTGAACAATTGCCCGCCGTATGGCCTGAACGAGTACGCCGCGCGAGTACAGGACCCACGCACTTACCACAGCATTTCCCGTGATATTGCTACAAGATGGGTGTATCCTTTCACTGTTGATAACTGCTTGCTAGGGGATTCCACTTATCGCCTTATGCATGGCAAGCGCAATGTTTACCGGGAAAAAGGGGTATCCATGCCACGCACGACGCAGATAGGAGAAGGAGTTGTCGTCGGGACTGGCACAACTCTGGGCCAACATGTCTCTCTGAGTAGATGCATTATTGGTCGCAATTGCTCACTTGGAAACAGTTGTACGCTAATCGAGTCTCATATATGGTCTAATGTGAGAATTGAGGATGGTTGCACAGTTAGACAAGCAATAATTGCTGAAAATGTGCATATTAAAGCAGGTGCGACGGTCGGACGGGGTTGTATTTTAGCCGCCGGTGTAGTTATTGGATCCAATGTTGTCCTTCCAGAGTTCACTCGCGTATCTATGTCACAGCGCAGTGCAGGTTCTGACGGGTTTGGCAGTGATGGCGATGGTTGGGGTAATAATGACGATCAAGCTTCACTTTCTGACACGCAATCTGATACTGGTGCTGTTTCGGTTGACTACGATTACGATGTTGGTGTTCTTGGCGATGATGGTGTTGGGTATGTATGGTATCCTATGCCACACGAAGAACAACCCTCAGAGTCTGAATCTGATGACGATCAAGCAGATGAAAGTGATAATCCAAGGGATGACATCCACCAGGAAACAAAATCAAAATATAAACTCAATCTACTTCGTGCCCGGAGTCTAGGATGCACTGAGGAAGAAGAGACATACAGACAATTATGGCGAAAATTGCCACCACCTGATGATGGCGATGACGACGACGATGATGATGATGCGAGCGGTGACATCGACCATGCTGGGGCAGAGTATAACGCCTTTCTACGGATGGTAGCAGAAATGGTATACAGTGCATATTTGGACGGCCATAGTTGTGAAAACACCCTGATGGAAATCAAAGGTCTAAAGTTTGCGCAAAATAGATCTTTTGCTGACTGCATTCGAGGCTCAATGAGTGAGATTTTGCTTATTCCACTAAATGATGATGCAATGGCAAAACCTGTTACTATTATTTCAAAAATTAAACAGCTGTTTCAGCCCGGATCTTGGGGGTATGGTATGATAGTACCTATGCTGCAGGACCTGGATGATGAAATTACAGTCATTGAAGAAGTAGAGAAGCTTGTGCTAGGTGAACGCACTTCCAAATACTACACACTTTTTAGCCCTATGCTTCAGATCCTGCACGACGGTGACGTCATCAGTGAGGAAGCCCTTCTGAGCTGGATAGAGACACGTCGGGAACAAATCCGTCAAGGGCAAACCCTTGATCAATTATCCAATACCAGGAATGACTTCCAATTAGACAGTGGAGATGGTTGTGATAGTGACAGCGAAGGCGGCTATCAATTCCGCGATCTTCGCGAAGAGGAAGGAGGGTTTGGTGGGTCAGAAAAACCGGAGCTAATACCACTCTCAAAGCGCATCAAGTTATTTCAGGAAGAGTCAGTCCAAAACCTCGTAGAGTGGCTGGAACAAAACGAGTCAGACGATGAGTCAGATGAAGGCGATGGCGATGATGGTAGCGATGAAGACTCAGTCTAGGTGGTGCTTGTGCTGGTGCTGGTGCTGGTGCTGGTGCTGGTGCTGGTGGCATGTAAAATAGTTCAAATTGTTTTCTATACCGAAAGTTACACTCAATATCTACAGAAGCTACATCCTGACTGCGTCCATCGTATCTGATTTGGCGAATCTGATTTACGTAATGTGAGTGAAATTTAAATATGACTTGAAATTGCCCAATTTCCCACCCCTTCTGGTCCTTTTTTCAGACCCAAATCAACTGCCATGGAATTTCACACATCCATGGACGCTCTAACGAATTCCAGCCTCGGAGCTCAGAACTGCTTTCCACTAGTCTTTTGCTCCTCTAAGCTCTGTATATCCTGGAAAAAAATGAAATTTATCGTGCGGTCACTGATATGCATGGTTTATTCGTCGCTTTCCCTCTTGCAAATGGTCAACTCCGTGACTCCACGGAGCACGGAGCCACGGAGCACTTCTGAGAGTACGATGCGTGCATTGCACGAGCTATATGAGAGCACAGGAGGGGCTAGTTGGAATTATACGGCTATGCTTGACTGCGGTAGTGCGCCAGGCAAAACCTGGAACTTCACCACCAATTCGAAAGGAAAATATGAGTTTGATCCGTGTTCTGCCGGAAGCCACTTCATAGGTCTAACGTGTACCGACGATTCGACAGTCACTGCCATTACTCTCGCTTGTGGTAATCTGATCGGCACGATTCCGGAGTTCAGCGCGTTGACGCAGTTGCAAGGACTCCATCTGTCTCA
>JACKZZ010002831.1_pt1 | contig 35434 bp, 46 predicted proteins | sample 8027871 | NCBI WGS metagenome assembly JACKZZ01 (sample SAMN15724774, study PRJNA655200) | protist metagenome | isolation source: fluorescence activated cell sorting (FACS) single amplified genomes of... | place: USA: West Boothbay Harbor, Gulf of Maine | collected 2000-07-19
TATTACCGGTAAAGCTTCTTCAAAAGGGTTTACATACCCAGGATTTGAAGCTGCAAACTCTTCAGATTTTTTTGCAAATTTTTCTATGATACCTTCTGATGGTATATAAGGGTTAAACAAACCCTCAAACAATGGACCATATTCTGAATTAGATCTACCTCTTTCGTCGAAAACTTGAGCAAGTTCTGAATCTTCTACATTAAATTCATTTGCTGCTTTTAAATCTAAGTGCATGTTTTGCTGTGTATTAAATAATGCTTTATTAGAAACAAAAAATTGTCTAATAACTTCTTTTGCAGTTGAAGGTCTAGATAAAAGTCTACTATCTCCTCCAGTAAATTCTCTTACATCGTTTCTTCTTTTTTGATCATATTGTGTAATTTTAAAACCTAAACCTTTTACAGGATCAATTTCAATTAATCTCCAACCTAATAATCCAGGTAATTCATTTTCTAGATCATATACATTTCCTTTTGGATCGGGTATACCTTTGGCTGCATAATATAATCTAGACATTTGTGATTTAGAAAAAGGTACTTGAGTTTCTAATAAGTGTTCCATAATGATTCTCATTTTATCTTCAATAGGAGTGGAATCAGTGTATAATTTTTTACCTGTATCTGTTACACCACCTCTAACAACGATATCTATAATTGCTTCCGGTGCAATAGATTCTGATGTAAAGGGTTCAGTTGCTCTACTAAATGCATCTGAAATACCTTTTATAAATCCAGGTATTAGTTGTTCTTCTTTTTCTATACCTTCTTGAACAGATCTTAATATAGTTCTAAAAGGTTGTTCTAAATAATCGTAGGCATTATTATTACTCCAGTTTTGATAATAAAATCTTTCTTTACCATTCTCATCTTTTTTAGAGGATATAAATTTTTTATCTCCAACTTCATATGGAGCAACCCATCTTTCAAGGGCGGCTTCTTGTTGATCTGTAGTTCCAAAAATAGATTTATATCCTGCACCTATTCCAACACCTATACTACCGAACGCAGTTATAGATCCCATTAACCTTTTCATACCTATTCCATAAAGAGGATTATCGTTTTTAACTAAACCTTTACCTATTTCAAAAACCATAGGAGTCATATCTGATCCTTTTGTTGGCTTAGAATGTTTCATTTCTTTAAATATTCTGCTTCCTATACCTACACCACTATTCATAACTGCAGTTGGAAAAGACGCAAAGTTTGCATAAGGTGTAGAACGTAAGGCTTTTACAATATCTGATACATAAGCATAATTTGGAATAGTGTTTCTAACAATATCAGCAGCTTCATTTTCTAACTCATCAGCTGTTTTTTTAATTCCTGCCTTTGCATAAGCACTACCTAATCTAGATTTTTCAACATGAAAATTGTATATTTTATAAACATCATCTTCTAAAGTATATAAAGCTTGAGCAGGTTCAGTTAATTTACTTAATCTTCTTAACATTTTTTTAAATACATTGGTTGTAAATCCTCCATCTGGATTTAATTCAATATCTCTAAGTAAAGCTTGATAATCCCCCATTTTAGTATTTGAATTTACAATACCTAGTCTTAACATTTTACGGTATTCTTTCATTGCTTCAGGTGAACGTAAACCAAACTGAACAGTTTTAGCAGCTTTTGCCATAGCTTCTGCTACTAATTTTGGATTTGTAAAAAGGGTTCCATTTGCTAATGAGAACGCTGAAGCACTTAAAAAGTTACGCACATGGGTTGTAGGGGACAAAATTGTTTTTGCAATTTGTGCACCTGCTTTAGGATATAAAAATAAATATTTATAAGCATCGGAAAAACCTTGAGCAACTTTGTTTTCATAAGGTCCAACAAAAAATTTACTAATATTATTTACAGCTTCAAAGGAATCTGCAATTTGTTGTGTAGTATGCATACCTTTTAATCTATTAACCAATACACCATCTTTGAACATACTTTCTAAAACATCATCAAGCGCAACAATTGTATTATTACCACCGGCACCTAATTGTTTTATGGCTTCATTTTTATCTGCATAAAATAATTGTCTTGTTCCTTTTTCTAAAGCATCATCATTAGCTTTTAATATGTCATCTATAAATTCAGTTCTTCTAGCAAGATTAGATAGTAAACCTATACCACCATAAATAGAATCCCTAGCGTCATCTACTTCACCAAATAATTCTCTAAACGCTTTACTACCTTTACCTACTATTTCAGTTGCAGGTACACCGTTTTTATTTTTTTTACTTAATATTTGTACAAAACTTTTTCTTACATCAGGTGTCTTTGCTGCCATAGTCATATCAGTCATTTTAAATGATGGTAACTGTGTATTTTTTGTAAATTTTGTAGTGTTATTTAATATTTCATTAATTCTATAATCTAATTGATCTTCAGATAATTCTCTTCCATGTTTAGCTCCATGTCTAGATAATATACTTTTTACTTTATCAATAGATTGTTTACTTGGCGTATAACCCGATAAAGAATCAGTATATGGATTTTGAAATATCTTATATGTATTACCTATCATCATTTTAACTCTATCGCCCATTAAACCTGGCATGTTTCTTAAATCTTTTGGGAGCATAACTTGTGAAGTGCTACCTTCTCTAATAGTATTTAACATACTAACAAATTTTTGCCTTGTATTATAAACAGCATCGAAAATTATTTGTTGCGATTTATTATCTAAACCACCATTTTTCATTTGTGTTTGTAATTTTTTAGTTAAATCTGAATTACCAATTTTTTTTGAAAGATCACCTTCAAACATTAATTCTTTTAAATCTTTGTAAAATTCAGCTTGACCCTTTTTATTATCTTCTCTTAATGTTTTATTAAAAAAAGATTTTACAGGTGAATACATTTTACTAACTTCTTTATCTATTCTTTTTACTTGTTCCATTGCAAAATTAGCATCTGCCGCCTTACCCGCTTCTTCTGCATTTTTAGCTAAGAACATCGATGTAGGTTTATTAGAAGTAGGTCTCACTGCCGATGCTGCTGTATTAATTGCTTTATTTATTTTAGAAGAACTAAAAGCTAAGTCTTTTCCAAATTTACCAACTTTACCTATTGTTTTAGTTGCACCGTATACAAATGGAAAATATAATACAGAGTCTGCACCGAACTTTAATCTATTAATTAATTTTCTTCCCGCATCCTCTTTAGGATCTTGATATTCCTCTAAATCTAATTGAGTTGGACCTATATCAAATGCATCTCCAAATGTTCCTATCTTTTCTGCGTCTCCTACAAATACTTCACCTGCAGCTCCCCCTACAACAGCGGCACCAAACCTAGCTACCCTTGCTTTATCATTTAATTTATAAACCTGCTCCATTCCTTTTCTAACATTTTTTCCTTTTAAATTTACGTAGGTTCCAGCTTTTCTAGCTTTCAATGCTTTAGTTGCTAATTTAGATGCAATCTTAGCACCTAGTCCGGCCGGTACACCTACTTGTATAATTGCTTCTAATATTTTTCCAGCTGCTTTTTGTTGAGCTATTTCTTCAAAAGGATTTATTTTATCAAATACTTGTTCTACTCTTGCAGCAGCATTTTGTGTCATGCCTGTTGCGTCCATAATTTCTGCACCTAATGATACAAATCCTTCAGGTATTTTTAAAATACCTGATGCAACTCCAGCTAATCCGGCTTCTATTTGACTAATTTCATTATTATCTTCTGAATCTGGAATAACCGTATCATCAGACATTCGCCCAAAATCTATAGATTTTTCAGGTTGTTTTTTAAAAGGATCATATGCCATATAATTACTTTATGTATTATTAATTAGGCAATTTTTCCATTGTAAAATTATAAGGATTTACTTTAAATAAACCGCCTTCTTCAGTTTCAGTGTTAGGAACACGTGTAACAAAAACTTTTTGTTCTGGATTATAATAATAAATACCAGGCATTAAATCATCATATACAAATGCTTCTCTTTTTGTATCATAAGGAAGATACCTTGAATTTTGATAAATTTCAGCTGCTTTAGTATTTGTTGATGCTTGGTTTCTTAAATTTCTTTTAATAAGGTAATCATATTCTGCTGTTTGCTCTGGATATTTTTGAAAAAGATTAGGTTTGTCAAAAGATTTTAAAGAATTTTTAGAATCTATTCTTGCTTCCATAGCTGTTTCATACGCTCTTTGGTCTGAATAATCTTTTTGTAAACCAGATTCAGTTGTAGCTTTTATTTTAGCTATATCTTTTGCGTAATCTTGTTCAATATCTAATTGTTCTCCAGCTAATGCAAGATCTCTTTTAGCTTTATCTTGTGCTCCTAAATTTGTAAATAATTTTTCAGTCGGTTCTTCAAATGCTTTTGCTAAATTACCTAATGTTCCACCACCCCCTGTTTGAGATAAGCCTTTTAGTCCACCTTGAATTAAAAATTGTCCTATGGGATCTACAGTTTGAACTGGGTAGTCCTGCATAACCTTCATTAATCTTTCACTTGCAGATCCACCAACTTCATAGTTACCTCTATCAACAATACCAGTCATAATGCCTTCTCCGACATTACCCCCTTTTCTAAACATAGGTCTTCTAAATATTTTACTCATTATCTATTAAAATTATAATTTACAGGTGTTGGATTAAACGCTTTGTATATTCCAGCTAATGTTGAAGCTGCACTTAATCCAGTTTGTAATGCACCTGGTGTAGGTTGAACTGTTTGTTGACTTGATCCAGGGTATCCTGAAATTAGACCCATGATGCCTGAACCCAGAGTCTGTGCTGCTTGAATAGGTTGCTGAGATTGTGCTTGTAATAATTGTTGTTGAGCTTGTAGTTGAGCTTGGTTTTGTGCTTGGTTAATACCACCCAATGTAGATAAAGCTCCAACATCTTGACCTAAGAATGATTGTTGGGCTCCACCTAATTGTAATTGATTTGCAATATTTTGTTGAGCTAAACCTTGAGCTTGACCAAATCCTTGATTTAATAATTGTGCTTGTAGTGCTGCTCTGTTTCTATCTGAACCAGACATGTATTCAGCTTCTGCAACACCTTGTCTTGCTCCACCAAATGCACCAGATGCAACTGCTCTATCAGAAAATGAACCTAAACCTTTTTGTGCTTGAATATCATAATCTTGTAAAGTTGTATTAATTACATCTTGTTGATACGGAGACATATAAGCTTGATAACCAGCAGGCCCTGCAGATGCAGCAGCTGATTGCAAGTAAGGTTGATAACCAGCTATACCAGCAAGTGCTGTTTGTTGAGCTTGTTGTTGTAAAGGATCTTGACCAGCAACAAACTGTGACCCCATAATTTTAGATAAGTCTTGTCCTTTAAATTGTCCAACTGCTTGTTGTAATTCTGTTAAATAAGGTTTTGCAGCTGCTTCTATAAACTCAGGTGGTTGTGTTATTTGTGTTATTGTTTCAGCCATTATACTCTTCCCCCATTTTCTAATTTTTTCATCATGTCGTACATACGTTGTGCTCCTTTATTGACATTACCGTCACCCATTCCTCTTACAGCATCTGCTGTAAATACAAATTCGTTGTTTGCTAACATTGCTGGAATGTCATCTGCTTTTTCTTTTACACCAACTGGAGGAATAAATCCACCACTATCTCTAAGATCTAATTCCGTAACTCCTGCAGGGTTTTGATTTAAAGGTAAACCTTCTATACCTGCTGCTTGAATTGCGTTGTTTTCTGGACTATCTGTACCAAAAGCATAACCCATTCTACCACCATAAGCTGCCATATTTCGTTGTTCAGCTATTCTACCACTATTAGACATAAATTTATTCATTAGTCTTCTCATTTCTTCTTGAAATTCTTCTAACTCATCTGCATTTAATTCTTTGTAAGGTTTGCCAAACATTCTTTGTGAGTAATATTCAGCATTTTCTTTAGGATCACCCATATCTGAAGAAGCCATCATAATACCACCACCATTATCAAATCCCATTCTACCACCATTAGCGTTATTACTTCTAATTTTAATTGCTTCTTCTCTTATTAAATTATTTGCTTCTTCTAGAGATAGACCAAAATTTTCCATTAATTCTTCTCTTTTAGGTTTAAAATATTCATTTAACATAAAGTCTTCAGTGCTCATTGTTTCTGTGTCTTCTATTTCACCTTCTTCTCTTGGTAAACCTCTTGTTGCCATCATTATTTTTGCAATTTCAGCTGCTTGTTGTCTATCCGCATCTTCAGGTATTGGATTAAAAGTTGTTGTATCTACCATCATAGCTGGATCAGGTTCAACATATGGTGTACCACCTCCATAACCCATTCTACCACCATACATAGCTCCTGTTCTATTCATATCTTGTGTATATTCTGATAAATCATTAGCTACTAAAGTAGGAATTTCTGCTGGATCATATTGTAAATCTGTATATGCTTTTGTTAGTTTACTTCTAAGAGCTTCAACATTTCTACCACCATTTCCTGAAATCTCTTCCTGTTCTTGTGGAGTTAAACTACCTAAAACACCACCCAATACAGTTGCACCTATCATGCCTGCGTTACCTGTAATAGCATCAGCTGCGGTTTTAAATAAACCAGGTTTAAAATAACCAGCTCCTTTAGCTGCATTACCACCCATAATTGTTTTTCCAAATAATGTAGACCCTACATTAGAAAATACACTACTTGGTGCATAAGTTCCTAATTTAAATAAACTGGAAAGTCCACCTCCTGCTCCTAAAGAACCTAACCCTGCAGTACCTGCATAAAGTAAAGCAGCTTTACCTAAATCTGATTTAGCAAGACTTTTAATACCTTTAGCTGCACCAGAAACTGCTTTTTTAACAGACTTAACAATACTTCCCAAACCATATTCTTGTCTTGGCGCAAGGTTCATGATTCCACCACCTCGGTATAATTGTCTAGGTTCTTGTCCTCTTGATATTGACATTATTCTGATGCTGCTCCCAATGGTGGCATTGCTGCTACCTTAATTTTTAATGATCTTGTAATTTCTTCTCTAATTGTAGGAGTGTTTGAATCTGCAATATCGTTTTCAGCTTCCTCATCAGAGTTATACTCTACATTAGTTCTAGTATTTCTTAATACTACTTCAGTTTCACACTTTACAACAGGTATTTTTTTCCCATTTATGATTGTGTAGTTTACTGAACCTTCTTCTTTAAATGCCATAGATCTCCTTATTCTCGGTTGATTTCGAGTATAGATATTATACCACTTATACCAGATGTTACCGAAGTTTCAATCTTTAGTATATCATTTTCTTCTAATATTACAGGACCTTTTGCAACATTGCAAATGGTTGGTCCAGTTATATTTGCATATGCTACTTGATAATCTGTAGTAGCTGATGAGTCTGTAACAGATACTTTAGCTATTTTAGACCCAGATTCATTAGTTAATTGTATGTTTTGAACAATAGCTCTAGCGTTTAAAGGCACTGTATAAACAGTTTCAGCACTTGTGCCAGTTGGATCATAGAATGCATTTTTATAAATATTAGCCATTTAATATATATACTCCTTCAAATGATGCAGATACCCCTGCTGTTGCTGATGCAGAAGATGTAACTGCTCTACATTGTAAATCTGTTTTTTCTGTAAACACAATTGGATAATCAAAATCTAAAGTTAATTGATTTGATTGAACTGTTTGAATAACTGTTGTTCTAAATAGTGAAGTTGCTAAATCAGCATCTGGTCTAACATTTAATTTTACTGTTGCGTAATTATTAGCAGAAGATAAGGCTACACTAAATATTAATTTATCCATATAAAAAGTATATCCAGCAGGTACTGTCCATAAAGCTAATTGTGTTTGATTACTTGAATTTAAATTTGCATAAATATTACCAGTAGGTACTCCACCTGATGCACCTGTTTGACCAATGTAAATATTCCCTGCAGCAGTTCCACCTGAACCTGCAGTTACTACAAAAGCTCTGAATATTCTTATCCAAGTTAAACTAGCTCCTACTCTTACTTGAGTTTGACCATTTAAAGTTACTGTTTCTTCTTGTAATTCCCAATTAGCATCTAGTCCAAATACTTTAACAGTTCTTGCACCTGTTCCAGCACTAGTATCATTTACATCAGCTGAACTTATATAAACTGCTTCCGCTGAAGTTGGATAAACATAAATTCCACCTTGCGACCAAATAGTTTCTTCTGTATTATTAATTGCAGGATTATCTCCAAATTTATAAAGAGCATTAACACCAGGTATCTTACCTGCTGCAACATCTAAACTAAAAGGTAGTTCTCTATTTACATTATTACAATCACTCATTAACAACCTCCATTTTGATTATTAAACCAAGTGAATCTTTCTTCCTCTTGTCGTTCTTCATTTAAAAAAGTTGAATTCAATTGTTCTACGATTAACGCAATAGCTCTGTTAATTTGTTTTTGGTTAGAGACATCATACTCTTCTTTTGGTTCAGGTAATCTAACTACTATTTTAGCCATTATCTTCTACCATCAGGTTGTATATCTATTCTAAGTGTTCCAAATCTCCAAGACTCACTAACATCTGTATTTTCTATTTTGATATTAACAAATCTACCTCTAGCTCTTGTATCTTTTTTATCAGTATTTGCATTAATTGTAAAGGGACTTAGATTAGTTGTAGTTTCTGATTCTTGAGGATATCTTTTAACAGCTAATGTAACCTTTGCATTACCTTGTAAATTTTTAAAATCTGGTACAAATCTTCTCATAGCTAAAAATACTTCACCTGAAATACTAGGGCCAGTTGATTTACCCTGTGCATTTTGTTGTCTTGATTGTATATCAAAGTCGTATGATTTTACAAATGAGGTAATTGTTGTTGTAGTTCCATCAGCATTAACTTGATCAGTTCCAACTTCATGTTCAAATAAAGTTGTTTGACCTAAACCATCTTCTCCAACAATTACAGGAAAAGTACCTGTAGCTGAGTCATTAAATTTAGTAGCTGACGGTTTTGGATATACACTAGCATCAATCCAGGAAGTTCTAGCTTCTGTACCAATATACCAAACCCCACCTTTTATAGGTTCACCATAATTAAATACAACGGTTTGATCATTATATTCTGAATTAGTTGAAGGATAATACCAAACAACTTCTGTAAATAAATTATTTATACCCGCATAAACTTGTTGACCTTTTGTAGTATCTGCTTGGTCATAAACATAATCTTCAACACTACAAGGCATAGATTTAACTGTACCATCAAACATAAAGAAACCATTTGAACTCATCCAAAAAGCCATACCATCTATTTCAATCGCTGCATTTTTACCAATCAATCCACAGTTAGTACCCACTTGTTCAAATCCAAATGTAAAAGGTGCACCAATAAATTTCATTGTGTAAAGTGCATTATCTGTCCAAACTAAAATTGTTTCTTTAGCTTTTAAAGCACCCATAATTTTTGTACCATCTTGTAATCTTTGAGATCCTGCTGAGTTAATTGCAGTAGGTGTGTAATCATTAATATCTTCTTGATCCGAAAATCTTATAAACATATCATCTTGAGTTGAAGTATCTCCAATAACAGTTTCTGTTCCTAAATGAATTAAGTGACGTGTTGTAGGGGATACTAGTGTTACTCTGGTTGCTGTTGGGTTTGCTGATGTAGAAAAACCAGATGTAGTAGTTGATGCTCTAGTTGTAAGTCTTGCTGCATCTCCAGCATTCCATGTAAATGTTTTACCATTTGCAATGGTTGCAACTAAGACTTGACCAAAATTACTTAGACTCCAGAGGCCTGGTTCCAGACTCACGTCAGATGCAGGTGCTGCTTCTCCCCATGCACCACTGCTCCATGTATCAATACCCCAACCATAACCATAAGATTGTGCAGCGGGTCCAACAGTTTCATAAGGTATAACACTTAAACTTCCACCTGTTGAAACTGTAGCTGTTGCATTAGTTGATTGTGTAATTGTAAATACACTTGTACTTGTAACATTTGTTACTTGAAATAATTTATCTTCAAAATCAGCATCTGTGTATCCGGTACCTCCAGGTAAAGTTACACTATCTAATAAAATAATATCTCCAGCTGTTAAACCATGACTTGCTTTTGTAATAGAACAAATAGGTGAACCACTTGTCGTTGCAATCGTACATGAAGTTAATGTAGTTTTTAAAGGTGTAATATCATAAAGTTGACCTTCAAAATATATAAGTAAAAATTTATCTGTTCCAATTGCAATATATCTGTTTCCATCTAAGTCAACAAAAGCAAATTGACGTCTTGCAACACCAACAATAGTATTTGGAATTAAAGAAGACCAGCCCCCTACTTTTTCAGGTAGACCATATCTAAATCTTGTATTATCACAATCAACCCAACGGTTTTCCGCACCTGATGTAGTATCTTGTTTATCGATTCCCGGTAAGACTTTAAAATCAATTAGAGCCATATTTCAGCTCCTTATATGTTATCTTTGTATGCCCAGCCTCTTGTTGCATTGACATAGACTAAAGTAAAAGCAGCACCATTTGTAGATACTACTAAGTCAGAAGCATTACCTAAAATATTAGAACTGTTTCTACCGATTGTTAAATTGTTAGAAGCTAAAGCACTACCGCTATCAATAAAAGTTATTTCATTACCTATTGCAGGTGATGCTGGTAAATTAATTGTAACTGGTGCACCGATACCACTACCTGAAGTATTAACTAACACTTGATCTCCATTAACGGTTGTGTAAGTAGCTCCTGGTGTAGTATATCCTTTAGTTTGTAATTTACCTGTAATATTAGTTCCATCAGAATATAAAACTGTTGTTGATCCAATAGGTAAAGTAAGACCTGTTCCTGAAACTGTTTTAACAGTTAAAGTATATAAAGAAGAAGATCTGTCTGTTGCATCTTCAACAATAAATACTCTTTCAGCACTATCTGGCATAGTCACTATTCTGTTAGCTGTTAACGTTCCTGTAAATTTGTAATATAAATTTTTACCATTTGATGTTGCATAAGTCGCTAAAGATAATGCTACGTCTGCTCCACCTACTGCAAGTGATAAATAACCCGAAGAGGCTTGTTCTAAAATTTGTAAGTTGGTATTAGTAATCGTTCCCCAGGTTCCTGACTTTTCACCTGTAGTTATTAGTTCTAGTTTTAAATCGTTTGATGTACTTGATGCCATAATTCTCCTATGCGTCTGGATCTATTGGGACCCAAATCTGATTTACCCCTGGTGGTATTGGGTTCCATGATATCACAGAAACAGGGTTAGTTGCAAGTGCTAATTCTTCTCCTGTAACAAGAACAGTTTGGCCTAATACAACCTGAACATTACCTGTTGCTAAATTAACTCTATCCCCTGTTGGTAAAACAATTGATTTACCCTCAATTACTACATTACCTATAGCAAAATTCAACTGTTGACCATTTAATAATACTTGTACACTTACTCCGCCTGGATCAGCGAAAGGTGAATTTGCAAAAGTTGTAGCTCCAAATAACATTACGGTGTCTGTATCCTTACCCAAGTTTGGTCAACACCTGGTACGATGCCATCCCATTGTTTAACATTAATAGTAGTTGGTACTGCTATATCTAATTCACTACCTAATGGTAAAACAGTTGCCTTAGCTTGAATAGTAACTGTTCCAGTAGATAAATTTTGTCTATTAGTAGTAACAACAACTGTTGCGTTTGCTTTAGTTGTAGCATCACCAATAGTTAAATCAACTCTATCTCCTGTAACGGAAACATTTGCTTTACCTGTAACGGTTACAGTTCCAGTATCAAATTCAACTTTTGTACCATTTGGTAATACAACAGCACCTGCAGTAATAGATACGACTCCATTATCTTGATTAATTCTATTTCCTGTAACTCCAACAACATCAGCAACATTAACAGTACCTGTTGCAAGATCAATTCTACTACCGGTTAAAGCAGTTAATGCTTCTCCAACAATAGTAACATCTCCAGTATCTAAATTTAATCTATTACCACTAACTCCAACGACATCTGCTACATTAACAATTCCTGATGCAAGTTCAAATGCACTACCGGTTACTAATAAATTAGCATCAGCTTTAATAATAACACTACCTGTACCAATTTGATAAGCGGTACCTGTTGCAAGAGCTGTTTGATTAACTCTTATTACAATATTACCTACAGTGAAATTTAATCTGTTACCTGTAACATTGATATTAGCTTTACCAACAACACCTGCTAAGCCTGTTGTTAAATTTAATCTATTACCTGTTACAATCGCTAACGCATTAGGGTTAAACCCTGGATCAGCAAATGGTGCAGATGCAAATGAAGTTCCTCCAAAAAACATAAATATAAATCCTTAAAAGGAAGCAGGGGGTATGTGGTGGTGCCCTGCCTCCATCTAAAGATTATATCATCGTTTAAACCAAGAAGGAAGACCTAAATGTGGGCGCTTGTCAAACATATTATCTTTAGCACCCGGTGTTTTACGGTTGTTATAATGAAGAAATACTTGAGCACAGTCTTTACCTTTAAACTTTTCTCGCCAATGCTCTAATTCACAACCAGAATATACTAACATATCTCCTGGTTTTAAATCTACTTTAATACCTTTTTTGCCAGTCTCTCCAGATGGCTCTAAATAAATAGTCCAATCATCACCACCTAAATTCATAGTAGTTGATATTTCACAACTGAATCTATCTTTATGTCTTTTAAGTTCATCACCTTTTTTATAGATTCTTGCATAAGTATAAGATGGATATAGTTTTAATCCTGTAGTCTTTTCCATAATCGGTTGACACTTCAACATTAAAGTCTCCATAGCAATATCTGAATAACTTGAATAAGTATTTGGAATCTGTTCGTCTGCTCCTTCATAATAACCAAGTAATGTTTCATATGGTGAAATGTATCTAGCATTACGACAGGTATCTAATACTTGTCTTTTCATATGAAAATAGTTGTAAAGAAATAAAGCTAAATCTTTATCAATTGCTTGTTTTATAATTACGTATTTATTTTTTTTAAAATCCATAATTAAAACTAATACTTATTCTATTTTTTTTATTTAAATTTGGTTCTACATAATGTTCTAAATAAGAAGGAAAAATAATACATAAATTTTCATAAGGATTTACTTTAAAGTTAGAAGAATTATATTCATTATACCTTTTAACACTACGTATATCATTTTCTCTAAAACCGTCTCTTTTAAAAATGATATTACCTGAATTTTTTGGAATATTTATATAATAAACTCCTGATAATACACTCCCTGTATGAATATGTGGTCTATTAAAAGAACCAAAATTATTTACATTAAACCAAAAACTATCTAATTTAAGTTTATGTGTAAGACATAATTTTTCCTCAATATTTTTAATAATTAAATTTAATTTTTTAAAAAATTTTTTAAAACACCCTACTGCATCAATAAAAGAATCACTTTGCCAACCTCCATAATTACTAAAAATTCTTCCTTCATTATTTTTTTTAAAATTTAAAATTTCTTTTTCCATTTTTTTAATGTCAAAATTTAAATTTTCTTCATATAAAAAAGAGCTAAAAATATTATACATCTTTAGCCATCTCTTTCGGTACTGCTTGGATATTCCAATGTATAAATCTAAAAGGCTCTTTACCAAAGTCTACACTAAACTCGTGTTCTAAAAATCCTGGAAAGATAATTAATGTACCAGGTTGTGGTTTAAAATGAATAAGCTCACTACCACCCCATACACCTTTTTGATCCTTCATTTTTAATTTTGTAGCTCTTGCTCCTGTTCTCGGTTCGTGAAAAACGGGTTTTGAAGTTTTATCAGAACACTTTAAAAAATAAAATCCAGATACGTGTTGATTCCAATGTACGTGTGCTGAATGATGACCACCACCTTTTTTTGCAAACTCTTGTACCCACATCTCAGAAAACATAGTAGTATACTGTTGCATATCATAACCTTGATGATCTAAATATTCCCAAGACTTTTGACCAATATAATCTCTAAAGTCTCTAAAATCATTGTCAGCTGTAAGTGGTGTTGAATGATAGGATCTTCCAAAGTCTCCAAACTTTTTTATATGTGCTTTAGCTTCTGGAAAATTTCTAGCATCTTTAATATATTTATTAGATGCTTTAGTTAAAGATTTTATAAACTCTGGTTTTTGTTCAGACCAAATAGTTGTGTTAAAGTAATTATTTATATACATATTATTTAAATGGATATCCTAGGTTCCACATCACCAATGAATATCTAGTTCCTTTTGTTACGGGTTTAACTCTATGCCATACAAATGATGGAAAGACAATAATACTTCCCTTAGGTAATATCTCTTTTGCTTGTTTCAAATGTTTAGCTTCATCTCTCATATGCGGATCATAGTTTCTAAAATCAAATTCTAATTCACCACCTTCATATTCTGAACCATCGGTTAACTGACAAGTCATAGATAGTTTTCGAATTTTACCCTTCTCTGGACCTTCTTTTTCATAAGGTTTATCCCAAGAATCACAATGCCAATCATAATATTGATTGAGTTTATATTTTGTAAATTGACAAGACTCTGATCTATCCCATTCAAAATTCCAACCTGCGGATCTATTAGCTTCGTGAATATAAGGATGTAGTTCTTTATAAATCCAAGTATCATTTAACCAAACTAAATCAGAGTTTCTTTTTCTTTTCATATCTCTAATTTGATCTTTAGTTAATTCTTTATCACCATAGCCACCTGTTCTTGCCATAGTCTCAGCCTGTGTTAATCCATATTTTATAATGTCATCACAGATTTTAGGTGGTATTGCTGATTTAAAATACCAGTAATAATTAGATATATTCATAAGTTATTGTTTGGACAAAGTTTAATGAATCTTTTTGATTGTTAGTTAGGTAATACATATTCGTTGATGGAAACATTATGAACATATTATTTTTAAGTTCTATGTCCCAACTTCTTCCTTTACGTCTATTATCTTCATAGTGTATTCGAACATTACAATCTTTAACTTTTACACCATATAATAATGTAAAGTCTGGAGAGTTTCGTAGATCCACTGGATCAATATTTAATAAAGGAATTGTTGTCTCATTGGGTTTATAGATATTCCCCCAAGTTGATTTGTTAACTAGATTGATTCCATATTCAAGACCAATGTGATCTCGCATATATGTATTCAACATATCCCAAGTTCTTGAGAATGGAAAATCTTTGTTTGAATAAGTTGATTGTAGAATGTCGCCAGTTAATTTATTTCGGTCGATGTCCCAATACTTGGGCATCTCTACATCACCAAAATATAATGCTTGTTCTGTTAAGACTTTCTTTTGCATACCACCACCATATATAATTTATGCTAAAGCGTCTGTCAAGTCCCAAGTTGTATTAGCTTCATTCCAAACGTAATGCCACAAATGAGTATTAGCTTCGTTTTGTGAAGTTTGTTCTTCTGTTAATGCTGGAGCATCACCAATTGGAGATTTCCAAGAAGCTGATTCATTATGTTTTACCCAAGATGCATAAGGTTTTTTAGGCCAGAAGATTTGATCGTCCTCGTCCCAAGTATAACCTATACCTGCATAGTTTCCTCTAAAAGGTGTTCCACCATTTCTGTGAGTTCCACCTGATGTATTGTATGAAGTTTGAATCCACATTTGTGCAGGCCAGTTATTGTGAGTTTCTAAATACTGTTGTCCTACTGTTTCATCTTCAACGCCATCAGCGTTTAACATATCAGAATTATTCAAAGTCAATACTTGAATAACTTTACTGTTAGCTCCTAGTTTTGCAAAATGTGCCATAATTATTCTCCTTATATCTTAATTATTGTTTGTTGTAAATACCATATTACCTATTGAAATTTGTACCTTATTATTACTATACCAGAGCCACCTGCTCCGCCAGGTCCACCTGGAGTATTTCCACAGTTTCCACCTCCACCTCCACCACCAGTGTTAGCTGTTCCTGGAGTTCCTGCTCCACCATATACATCTGGTCCTGTACCTCCACCTCCTGGTCCTCCAGCTCCACCTGGTCTACCAGCTCCATTAAAACCACCACCTCCACCACCGCCAGCTCTGAGTGTTGGTGTTCCATTAATACTTGTTGCTATTCCTGCTCCACCAGCTCCACCAGCACCTGAAGAACTAACTCCACTACCACCAGCACCACCTCCACCACCACCGATAATTTCTGGATTACTTCCATTTCCACCAGAATTACCTTGAGGAGGACTTACGGGAGGAGTATTTCCTGATTTTCCACTAGCATCAGATCCACCACCACCTCCACCACCTGATCCACCAGAAACTCCTGCTCCAGCTGAATAAAAACCTCCATAACCACCACCTGCTGATGTTATTGTTGAAAAAGTTGAAGGGCTTCCAGAATTAGTAGTTGATAGACCACCAGCAGCACCAGCTCCAACTGTGATTGGAAAACTTGTTGCTGTAACTGTTATACTTGGTGCACCGTCTAAAGGACTGGCTGTATATGGAGTAAGAGGTGCTTTTTTTTCTCTAAATCCTCCTGCTCCACCACCACCACCGTGAGGTCCACCACCTTGTCCACCACCAGCAACTACTATATAAGATATTTGATTTCTTGTTGGACCACAAGTACCTGCTACATTACAAACTGTAAAAGTTCCTGGTCCTGTAAAAGTATGAATTTTGCAATTTCCACAAGTTGTAATTGTTCCACCTGTTGCTATTATAAATGGTGGAGTTATTATTGAATCAAAATTATCATTAACAGGAACCCAACCTTGTGTGCCATCTACATAAACTAAAGTTTTAGTTTCTCTATTAGTTTCTATTGTTCCATCAATTGTTCCACCTTCTATATTTGATCCATTTCTTCCAATTGTAATATTGTTTGTTACTGCTGTTCCTGCATAATCTGCTACCGCTACAATATCTCCAGCGGAAGGTGAGGCAGGTAGTGTTACAGTTATTGCTCCTGCTGTTGTATTAACAAAATAACCATTACCTGAAACTGCTGTAAAACCTGTTGTCTTTGCAGTTGTATCCCAGTTTACAGTCCCCGTTCTACCGAATCCTGTTTGCGTACCATTATTTACAATTGTTGCACCTGCAGGAATTGTTATAGTGTCTCCACTATCTCCTAACTGTACCGTTCCACAATTTGTTCTTGGACTTAATTTATTTACTTTTATTTCACTCATAATTTTTACCTATTGAAATTTGTACCTTATTACTACTATTCCTGAACAACCAGCAACACCTTGAGAAGTGCCACCGAATCCACTATTTGATCTTGGACTTATACCACCAGATCTACCACCACAAGCGTATTTTAAAGAAGTTCCTGTAATAGCATTACTAACTCCAGTGACATTTGTTCTAGGGAATGAACCTGCTGCTCCTGCACCACCACCTTGAGTTCCTTCTCCATTACCTGCTGCGGGTTCTCCAGGGTTACCTTGAGGAGGACTTACGGGAGGTGTATTTCCCGATCCTGCTGTTGCACTTCCATTTGGAGCACCACCTGTAGCACCACTACCTGAACCTCCTGGAGTTCCATTAGAAGCACTATTACCTGATCTTCCACCTCCTCCTGCTGTGGCGGTTAAACCAAATGCAGAACTGGGATTACCACTATATGCAGGAGAATAATTTGGAGATACAGGAGCACCTGCACCACCAGCACCTATTACAATTGGATAACCTGTTACTGTAACTGGAGTATCAATAGCTTGAAGGGGTGCTGGACCAAAACTTGAAGCTCTGTATCCTCCTGCTCCTCCAGCCGATCCATAACCATATCCCATTCCACCACCACCAGCTACTATTAAATATTTTACCGTATCACCAGGACCAGATGCAGAACCTAGTGCAGAAACACAAAAAGTTCCAGGTCCTGTAAAGGAATGAACCTTGCAATCACCATCAGTTGTTATTGTTCCACCAGTTGCTGTTATAAAGGTATCTCCTCTAACATTAGAAGTTGAATCCATTGTGTTAATCCAACCTTGAGTTTCATCCACATATACAAAAGTTGCTGATTGACCTTCAATAAATAAACTTACGTCTGCATTTAATCCACCCATTTTATCTGTTCCGTTAGGAGAAATTCTTAAACTATTAGTTTGAAAAGTCGCTGCATAATCTGCAAAAGAAACAATAGCTCCAGCACTTCCTGCTGGTAAATTAACTGTGAAAGCACCACCACTTGTATTACAAAAATAACCTTCGCCATTAACTGCTGTAAAAGTTGCAGTTTTAATACTACCTGTTTGCCAATCTACTGTCCCCGTTCTACCAAAACCTGTCTGTGATGCACCTGCCGCTAAATTAATAGTATCGCCACTTGCACCTAATGTGATTGTTGTACCACATTGATTAATTAAATTCCCACCATCTGCTGCTTGTATGTCATCTGCTTTTACAACTGAACCACTGATTGTAGTTGTTGCACCGCATTTAGTGACTACTGCACCGCCGCATTGGTTTTCTATGTTATCTACTTTTATTTTACTTGTCATAATTATTGAAATTTGTACCTTATTATTACTATACCTGAACTTCCTGCACCACCAACAATATCACCAACTGAACTACCAGCTACACCACCACCGCCACCACTACCTCTGTTAGCAGGTGAAGCATTATCTCCAGCATCTAAAGGTCCTTGCCCACCATTTCCTCCAATACCTGAACCTCCTGTTCCAGCAGTTGTTATAGCTCCGCCACCGCCACCACCACCATAAACTGTTGGAGTCGCTGAAATTGAAGTTGTAGCACCAGAACCTCCATTACCTCCACAATTGGAAACACCTGTTGAACCTGCAACCGTAGCTCCGCCACCGCCACCACTAGCAATTGTGCTATTTTGAGAAGTAGTAGTAGAATCTCCACCAGGATTTCCTTGAGGTGGACTTGTTGGAGGGGTATTACCTGAACCAGCAGCTAGACCAGTAGGAGCTAAAGCAGCTCCTCCACCACCTGATCCACCATTTAATCCAGTTACTTGATAAGAACCACCACCTCCACCTCCAGTAGAAGTTATACTTGAAAAAGTTGAATTTACTCCAGGGCTACCTCTTTGAGCTATTGCAGCAGGGCCACCAGCTCCACCACCACCAACTGCTATTGGATAACCTTGAACTGAAACTGGTAAAGCTCCACAAGGATTTGCTATTGGTGAAGTTGTATAACAACCAGAAGCTCCTCCACAAGATTCTCTATAACCTCCTGCTCCACCGCCACCACCTGCTGTAAAATCTGCTCCACCAGAACCACCACCTCCACCACCAGCCAATACTAAATAATCAACTGTTTCTGATCCCGCTGGTGTACCTGCATTTGTTACTGTAAAAGTACCTGGCCCTGTAAAAGTGTGAATTTTGTAATCTCCACAACAAGTAACTGTACCGCCTGTTGCTACGATAAAAGGATTTATACCTGTTGCATCTGTTGTTCCATCATTAACATTTTTCCAACCTCTTGTTCCATCGACATAAACAAAAGTTAAAGAAATTCCTTCTGTACTTCCAATGTAATTATTTGCTAAACCATTTATTAAAGAACCATTTCTTGCAACGGTTACATTATTTGTTTGCCAAGTATTTGCATAGTCTGCAATAGCTATAATATCTCCTGAACTTGGACTCGCTGGTAAAGTAACCGTAATTGCACCACTAGTCGTATTAACAAAATAACCATTCCCACTTACAGCAGTAAAACTAGCCGTCTTTGCTGTAGTGTCCCAATCCACAGTTCCTGTTCTACCAAAACCTGTTTGAGTAGCACCTGCTGCTAAAGTAACCGTATCACCAGATTGACCAACCGTTAATGTTGATCCACATTGTGATGATATTTGATTTACTTCTATTTTACTCATTAAATTATTACCAATGTTCCTGTTATAGTTTGTGTACCTGTAATAGTTACTGGTCCTGCTAATACGCCTGAATCTAAAGTTTGGTCTTCAGAAATTGTAGAGTTATGTGTTACCACAAAAGTTGTTGCATCCATAACTGGAGAGATAGTTTTCTTCGCAGGTAATGTACAAAATACATTTTTAGTTCCTGCAGAAAAGTTTACTGCAGCATCACTATTAGATGAAGATATAATTGTGTCTCTAGATAAAGTATCAGGAGCAGCATCGGTTACTGTACCAATACCTACCTCCCACTCATTAGCTGAATTTAATTCAATAGCATAATAAGTTGTGTTACCAGTTCCAACACCTGTAACGAAACCTTCATAGCCAGTTTCTGCACCAGCTAAATCAAAAGTTCCAGTCCCAGTAGTTGTACTAGTTTCTTTAACTCTATCGTTAATTACTAAAGCCATTTCTACTCCAAAATTTTATTACGCGTCGCCAAGTCTAATGATTGCATTAGTAGAATCGGCAGTTGGAAACTGAACAACGAAATCTCCGTTAGTCGCAGTTTTTGTTCCGCCAAAGTCTAAAACTAATACAGCTTCATTACTTGTTCCTTTATAAATCAGTGCTCCTGTTGCTGATAACGTTACAGAACTAAAAGTAGAATCTGCAAAGTCAACGTATGCAATGTTACTTGATATTGCTACACCATTATTAGTTAAAGTATTTCCACCTGCAGTATAGTTTGTACCAGACGAAGAAACTTCGTTAGTAGTTGTATATGCAGTAGTAGCCGTACTGAAACCAGCTTGTGATGTATAAAGTGCTAATTTGAAAGTTGATCCGCCAGAATCAAAATCAAACACTCCACCAAGTAGGTCTGTTTTAAAAGAGTCAGGTACTATATTTGCCATTTTTTATCTCCTTAGTATTTTGATGGTGATTCAGATTTAAGTGGAGTACGAATGGCTCCATCTTGCCATTCATCTCTGCGTCTACGACCTTGTTGTTCGATCGCATACGATTGTAAAGAATTTTTATAAAGTCCTTGATAGTATTGTAACATATCTGGTGGACCTTTCAAGTATCCATATGTTTCTGCTAAACATCCATATAAAAGTAAATCTTGATATTTATTAGATGTATAAGTTCCTTGTGTGCTTCCTGGTGAAGCTGTTATTGAATCTGGTTGCTTTGTATAGGCTAAAGTAATTAAATTAGTGCTATTAGGTGTAGGAGCCACGACCCAGTAATTAGCATCCCAATTAGCATAATATTTAGGTATTCCAGAAGCTGTACCTGGAGTATTATAATATTCTGCCATAAATGAAGTATCTCTTTTTTCTAAAAAAGTTTGTTCTCCATTTGAATCTGTTAATTGAACATATCTAATAAATCTTAAATCAGAGGGTATGGTTACATATCGACTTCCAGCTGCTAAGTTAGAAGTTGCATAAAATCTATTGTCATCAGAATCAGCTTCTCTATAAATTTGATTCTCAACGTTTTTAATAATTGTATTTAAAATACCTGTAGTTAATACAGAGCTATCAACTTCTGTATAACTTCTAATATCATCTTGTAAATTTGTTAAAGTGTATGCCATATTACGGTGTTAACGTTACAGGTCCTGCTGTAACTGTCATTCCTCCTGATTGTTCTGTTGTAATAGGTGTTGAGCCTAATGTAAAGCTATATGTGTTATCTGACAATACATTAATTACAAAACCATTAACATTTTCATATAAACTATAAGCCAAGCCTCCGGGACTTCCATCTACATTTCTAAAAGCAACCGTACTTCCATTTGCTCTACCATGACTTAGTTCTGTAACTATTATTGTTTGAGAACCTGAAGTAATATTAAATGGATTACCTTGTAATAAGTTTTCTGTAGCAGGTTCAATTCTTCCAGGTCTAGCTTGAGGTAAACCTTGTGCATCACCTGTAAATTTTGTTGGTTCTAATTGAGGTTGCTTAGGTTCATATTCACTAACATGTACAAAAGAACCATTCCACTCAGTTACCATTTCATTATAAGGAAATTGCAAACCTGATCTATCTGATATTGCTATTGCGTATTTTCCTTTTGAAAGATTTGCCATATTAAATATTTGGGTAATAAGTTTTTGGAGTAATAAAAGAACTTGAAGAAGAACCATCTTCTTCTAATGCTCTCGCTAACTCATCTTCATATAAAAGTTTTAAAGGTTGAATTCTCTCTGGTGAAAATTTAACTGCTAAATAATAAGCAAGTCCTGCTACCATACAAGGTACAAATCTGTAAGGTACATCTGCATCATTTGTATAGGCCCCTGCATCTTGAATTCTGCTTGCATAGTAGTAATTAATAAAGTTTCCGGCTTGATCACTTCCTGGAGTTAAATATAAAGTAATAGTTACTCTATCAATAAATCTTTGAACAAAGTATTGAGTAGGTTGACCTTCTGAAGTTTTATTTGAAAGAGATTGGTATGCAGATCTATTTATTTTAGTTAAAGGGGTATCCACTGATGAAGCATTTCTATAAGAAGCTTCTAATATATCATCTACACCATAAACTGCAGTAGCATCTGAAGTACCATCAGCTGTTGATCTATACATAGTATAAACTGCTTGACCATCAACTAATGTAATTAAATTATTTTTTACTTCCCAATAATGAAGTCCTCTATTAGACCATTCTTGAAATAAAATATTTAAAGAACGTCTAGCACCTTTTAATTGATATCCAGATACTCCTTGAATACCTATTCTCTCAAAAGCTTCTTCTACAATATCTGATATTGAAAAGCCTTTTTCAAAAGTTGTTGTTCCAGAAGTAGTATTAGCCATTTAGCCCCTATTCTGCAGTTAAACCAGGTCCTGAATATTTGTCAGTAAATAATGTGTAAGCAGTTACATTTGTTTTAGTCTTACAAAATATTCCTTTTGGAAATAAAATTCCATCTTCAGGAAAGTTTAAAGTTAAAACATCTCCAGTTGGAACATCTGCAATTAATAAAGTAGCTCCAGTATTTGAAGTTGTAGTTAATTCTAAAACTCCTGCTCCAACACCATCCGATGCAATTGATATTGCTCTTAATCTAATAGGTTGAGCAACTATTGCTGTAGCACCTGCCGCTGCTGCTGATCTTGTTGCTTGTATATCGCCTTTACTCGCCATATTTTTTCTCCTTAAATTTTATATGTGGGCCGAAGCCCACATTAAATTAATTAATTATACTGCTGCTATACCAGTCGTAACGTCGATGAAGCTAGTTCCATTGTAGAAACAAAGTGATCCAGTAACGCCTGAACCAGTTGCATCAGAAATGTAAATAACTAAACCCGCCGCTGGGCTGTCAATAGCTGCTGCTTCTGTTAATGTGTATGAAGGTGCAAGAAAACCATTATCTGATTTTACTGGACCTGAAAAAGTAGTTTGTGCCATGATTATATTCTCCTAGTTAAATTCTACATAGTCTCTAGGCCGTCGACTATACTGCGTCCATGCAGAATATTAATTTATGTATAGTATGTATTTTATATATGAAATTTTTAAAAAGTGCAAGAAATCCCTAGGGAAAAAAGACGTTTTTAAATAGATCTTAAGTCTAATTAACCAGCAAAAAGATGTGTTTCGTAATCTCTGCTATTCGTATTAGCTTGGATCTCTTGTTCTCTAATGATTGATCTAATAACTACTTTGATCTCATCACCTAAAACAGACATTTCTGGTGTTATTTTTCCTTTGTTCTCAAGAAATAACTCGTTCCAATTAGATTCGAGTTTCAGTTTCTTTGCGAACAATACCATATTGTCCTGAGCCATTTTGAACCTCCTCATAGGTTATATAAAAATCATTTCCAGTACCGTGATACTGCAGATCATTTTTTTCCCATTTTATATCAGATTTTCCTAGAAAGTCAATAATAGGTTTATTTAGCTCTTCCGTATTATTTATTTCTTTTTCACTTTCAATTTCAAAACTAGTTTGAAGATATTTCGTAAATATTTTTACTAAGTATTTATGTGTCATAAAGTTCTTTCTGTATTAATAATGAGGCGGGATTGTGTCCCGCCTCAAAATAATTAATTATGCTCCTGGTGAAGCAAAAATACCTCTAAAGTCAGAAACTCCAAAAGAGTATCTTTCTCTAGCTTTGTATCTTACATTACCAGTATCGAAGTCACCTTCCATAGAAGTTTTGATAGGTGATCTATCAAAGTACTTCATACCGTTTGGTACATCAGTGATAAGATAGAACGCATCTGGATCAGTTAAGAAATTGTTCACAGAATAACCTTGTGGAACCATTCCCATTGATCTAATTGCATTGATATCGTTATCAGCTGTACCAACTCTTTGGTCAGTCTTCATAAGTCTTTCAGCTGTGAACTGAAGCTCTGAAGGAATAATCATTTTCATTCCTTTAGCTGCAACTTTTAAACCTCTTTCATCAGTGAACGCTGCAATGTCAATAAGAGATTGCTCTAATGAAGTTTCGTTTAAGTCAGCTGCTACGGCTAATGTGTTAGACACAGTGCCGGCTACAGTTGGGTGAGAAGTGTTAAATAAAGAAACACCATCACCTGAAGTGAAAGTACCAAATCCATTAATTAATGGATTAACAGCTTTTACTTGTTTAGTGTTAGCCATAGATCTAGCTAACGCTTTTGTGTATCTAGACGCAAGTCTGTCATACAGATTGTCTTCAATTGCTTCTTCAGTAATCGCAAAAGCAAGAGCCACAGTTTCATGTGTGTATCTCGCAGTGTAAGTTTCTTGCGCATTATCGAATGTAATTCCAGAACCTTCTGGTTTTACTTGAGCATTTGCAAAACCTGATAACATTACTTCTTCTTCAAACGCTCTGTCTGAAGATTCAGTAGCATATATCTCTGCATGCTGATTCTCGTATCTTTTGTATTCCAAGCCGAATAGTGCATTCAAACCTGGCTCTAGTTCTTTAACTAGTTGTCCTCTTGATATTGCCATAATTTAATCTCCTATTATATTCCGGCTGTCTGTTTCATAAAGTGTTCGTTAATAATAACTACCACGTTGCCATTAGCGGCACTTGGATCATTATTTTCGATATCTTTAGATAGACCGATTATTTTTAATTGAGCAGTAGTTGATGCCATAGTTCCAGATATTTCTACTTTAGAAATATAGTCTGGAGTAGAGCCTGCTGCGTACACGATGTCTGCACATAGTCCAACGTCTGCCGCTGCAACTGTGCCTGCACTTTGTACTTCAAATCTCTCATAAGGATCGTCAGAAACGAAACCTACGATATCAGTAGCTGTATTACTAGCTGCTAAGTGATTTGCCCATGTGGGTTTTGAGTTAGCCGAATCAGTATAGAAAACACCATTAAGCGATCCGATAAGTACATCAGTTGCTGCTGCTACTCCAACAGTTCCCGTAGCTAACATTTCTACTGGGTCCCATTGATAAATAGCTGTAGCATTTGCTGCAATACTATATTCAGATAAACCTTGGTTGTCTCTATTCTGGCCAACTTTACCGATTGCTTTCAAACCGAAAGCTGCGTCTTTATTTGCCATGTTGTTTTTCTCCAATATGTGACCTGTTCTTACGAACCTCCAGTCACGGGTTTATATTTATTTCGTTGGGTAGGAATCGTTAAAAAATTAACTTTTCTTTGAGCCACCGAAGGTTACACGAGTCTGTCTATCAATATTGATAGGCATACTTGGATGTTGCTCCTTCATAAGATCGTTGTCTACTGCTTCAACATTATCTGATGCTTGTTTTGTATAATAATCAGAACGTTGTTTTGCGATCTCTTCAGGTACCCTTGCAAGCAAAAGGCCACCAACTCCGATAACTCCTGCATGTTTGCCATCTTCAACAATTGGAAAGTCTGAATCAGGGTATTCATCTGCTCTAACTAATTCATATCCAGATCTTAATCGACCTTGAATATTTTTAGTGTCATTGAATCCTAATGACTCAGCTCTTAACCATCTATGCTGAAATCCCATTGGCGCAGGGGGTGCATCTAAAGCTGACGGTGGAGTCCAAACTTTTTTATGAGTTTCTTTTTCTCTCGTTTGACTCGCACGTGAGGTTCTTTTATCGTTATTATCATTTTCCATATGCTTATACCTCCTTCGTGATATTTAATTGTTTTGCATACTCTTCTAGTGGCACACCTAATTTTTTAGCGATTGATACCTGCGATGGTGTGAGCCTCACAGTTTTGCGACCTGTTTTTGTACTTCGCTTCGCTGAAGCTACTTGTTGTACTGGGGCAGATCGTATTTCTTCTCCCGTATTGTTATTATTAACAAATTTGTGCGGAAATTCAAGTCTTATTCTTTTATCTATTTCCGAATAATATTCGTTACTTTGTGGGTCATAACCCTCATCTTCCGTAAGCTTTTTATGTAGGTCAAATGCAGTATAAGTCATGGCTGTATCTTGTCCAAACCATGAGTTTTTACTAGCCCAATCCTCAGCTTTAGGATCTGGTGCATCTTGTCTCTGCTGTTGCCTATTTAAATTGATTTCAGGAGTTTTAACTTCTATTTCTTTTCTTTTAGTTCTATCCTCAAGTTCAACTTTAGATTCATTAAATCTAGCTTGTTTGTAGGCTAATTCAGAAATAGCAGTTTGAGCCTCTACTTCAGCATTAATGTCTCCAGCTTCTCTAGCTGCAGCAAGTTTTGCTTGCGCTGCTTGTAGACCAGATGTAATAGAGTCTTCTGTAGACTTCATGAATCCTGGTTCAAGTTTCGAGATCCTAGAGTCAGCTTCTTTCTTAGCAAGGATCATTCTCTCTGCATAAGTTAAAGCTTCATCTTTTTGTCTCTCTGCTTCTCTCCATTTTTTAGTAAGTTTAGCTATTCTTCTTTGAACCCCTTCTGAATATTCTTCTAATTCATCTTTTTTAGGTTCTTCTTTTTTTTCTTCAGTTTTTATTTCTTCTTTTGCAACTTCAACTGTTTCATTATCATTAGATTCAGTTTCTTGTTTTATATTTTCTGATTCAGTACTTGGATCAGAAATATCTATTTCAGTAGCAGGTCCTGAATTCTCATCAGGTAAATCAACTGTTTTATTTTCTTCTATTTGCATAGTTTCCTCCTATGTTGTTATTAATATTGATGAACTATATCTTCGGGGTTATCGATGGTTGCTAAAACTTCATCATCGTTTAGCATTCTAATTTCCCCACCATCTATCTGAATTCTTGATCCAGCATATCTTGCAAAGATTATCCAATCACCTTTTTTACACCAAGGTCCTTCAGGAAATTTTTCTTTGTCATAACAATGTGGACCCATAGCAAGAACTAGACCACAAGTAGATCCTACTTGTTGTCTTTCTAATGTATCTTGTCCAATGAATAATCCACCTTTAGTTTTCTCTTTCATTTTAAATGGAAGAACAACTAATCTCCAGCCTGTGGGTTGAGGTAATTTATTTGATTCTTTTGTTTTAAGACGTTCGTATCCGTCTACTTCTTTTTTATGGTCATCATCATACTTATCTAATAGCGCAGATTTAATCTGTGGGTCTTTCGAAGTCAACGATGTTTTCGGCTCTTTCAGTATCATTTTTTTCCTCCTTAATAGGGTTTAGCAGGTCTGATATTTCCTGTGATATTCTTAAATAGGCGTGTGCCTGTCCCATCATATACTTGTATTTCTCCATATTGTCAATAGCGCCACCAATCATCGCATCTCCAATATCTCTATATGATTCTTTTAAGTGTTTTTGTATCTTATTTAATATTACTAATTCTTCATTTAACATTTGCTTTCTTTCCTTTATTTTCACCTTTTTTGATTATGTAGTCCTGCGTACCATTAGCACCCGTTTCTACCTCTTTTTTTAAAAACTTAAACAGATGCATTTCTTTTAATTTTTTCTGTGTATGTTTTAAAAAACTCTCTAATACTTTAGTATCTCTCATTTTCTTTTTCTTTTTTTATTTAATAACTTAACTCTTGAGTTCCATAACCATGAAGTAAACTTAACAGAGTAAGTTTCTAACCAAGAAAACATATCATCTACTGCACTAAAAAATTTATATAAAAATTTATCTATCATTTACTACCACCAATATAACCACCAATTACTCCAATCAATCCTGTAACTGACATCTTCATAAGTACTATTATGCTGTCATCTATAGGTCTATCTTCTTTAACAGCTACCCAATAGTCTCCAATAATAATGATACCTAATAAAATTAAAACACCTGTTGTAATTAATAATATAACTATGTCTTTAAAATTTTTAATCATTAGCAATTCCACTTTCTAAGTGATTTATTTATTCTTGAATCCGGATCCCTTGCAGTCTTAGCAGAAGTTAATTTCTTTTTCATTCCAGACATACGAGCGCAGAAACTCTTTCTACGTTTTGCAGCTTTGGATCCTGATTTTAATTTTGATGGTTTAGTTGTAACAGCAGTCTTTAATTTTGATCCAGGATTAGCTGCTCTATAAGATGCAACACCTTTTCGGTTCAGGCCTCCGGATTTTGACTTACCTTCTTTTCTGGTCCAAGCTGCAGTAGCCATTACGCTGTTCTAGTTTTTTTCTTTTTAGGTTTTTTTGCTGTCTTAGCGCTGTTTACAAATGCTTTTTTTGTAGGTGCACCTTTAGCTCCAGGTCTTCTCATTTTCTCACCTGAGCCTGCAGCGATTCTCTTTTTTTTCGCATGAATATTTGCGTATAGTCCTTTTGCTTTAGCCATTATGTTCTAACCATTTTAGCTATAGGTGATTTTTCACCTGGTTTTTTTTTCTTACCTTTAGACATTAAAATTTTTTTCTTTAATGCATCAGGTAATTTTTTCTGTGCTGGTGTTAAAGTTTTTCCACCGTTTCCGTATTTTTTTCTCATTATGAATTTTTCTCCGTTTTTATTTTCTTTTTATCAAATCTGTTGCCTTAAGTCCATAGACAGATGCTATAACACCCACGAAAATTGTTTGGTACCAAAATGGAAGGTTACCAAAATACTCGAAGAATAATTGCATCTTCTCCATATGCTCTGGATTGTCAGACCAAACTGCTATTCCTAAAAAAACGATAGGCAGCGACAGTAAAAGCAAAATAAATTCGTCTTTCCAGTCAGAATCTCGAGAAGTTAATAATTTACCTTGATATTCTTTTTCACCTTTAGCCATTGCCAAAGCATGACGCTTCTCAGCATCAGACATTAACATTTTTGTTTCTTGTTTGTTCTTATAGATGTGTGAGCCTGCAGAAACGGCTAATTTGATTGCCGATAACCACATTTACTAATACCAAGTAGCTTTTTTACTTTTAGAAGCTAACATTCTTTTTGTTCCTCTAACTTCAACAGTTTGAGAACCATTACATGGAGTCATTTCAACCGGTTCTACTTTCATAACACCGTTAGCTTTTCCACCTTTTGGCATTGGAACGTCATTTTCTAATTTATTGTATATATTTTTTTTCATAATAGCCTCTTTGTAATCGTTTTTTTACGATTTTGTCATTTATTTTTTATATTTAATCGTCACTTCTCATTATATTAACACTTTTCACCATTGAATCAGACTGAGGTAGTGTTTTACCTAAAATTGTCTTCTCAATTGAGGTGTCTGCTCTTAAATTAGCTAGTTCTTCGTTCTGTTCTAGCTTTTCATCTTGATTTCTTTGGTTCATCATAGCTTTCATCTTATCAAGAGCCATTCTATCTTCACCTTCTTTTTCTTTTCTAGCATTTTCTTGTGCTTTAAGGTCTAATTCTCTTGCTCTTAACTTAGCTATTGGGTCATTTCCAAAATCTCCAATAATTTTTTGTTCTTCGTTCATGTATTCTTCCATCATTTCAGCAATTAATTCAGCTTTTCTTGCTTCAATCTTTTGTTGTATCATCATAATCTGTTGTTGGATCTGAGGATTCTCAGGTTGTTGTTGAGCCATAGCTGCCATTTGCTGTAATTGAATTAATTCATCTCTAAATTCTAATTCAATTTGCTCTTGAGCCATTAAACTAATATGTTCAAAAATATTTTTCTCTAGTGATGCTAAAATCATTGGATTATTTCTAGCAATGTTGGTTCCCATAAAGTTTAAGTGAGCAGTAATATGCGCTCTGTGAGATTGTCCAGGAAATGCTTGAAACTGTTGTCCACCTAAAGCATCAATATGTTCTAATGCCGGATCTTTTGGTTGAGGAGGCATTGGTTTAACTAATACCTGATCAATATTTTTAACACCTAATGCTTCGTACATGTTTCTGTAAACAGCATACATGTTGTGCATTTGTGGATTTGAAGTTGCCAGTTGGAGTTCTGTCTGCGCAAGTGAGATACGCTGTGTCTGTGAGAAAATGTTAGGGTCAGCAACTGGCACTATATCTACTCTATCATCAAAGTCAGATTGTTTAATCGTTCTTTGACCCCCAACTACGTCATACGGATATTCCGGTGGTAGATATAACTTGAATACTCTTGCTAATAATTTAAATTCATTTTTTAGACCAGAGTAAATTCTTTTGTGAATAGCTGACATGGTTCTTGAACCACGTTCTAATAAAGCAACTGTTGTTCCAACGGCTGCTTGTTGATTGCCATCGCCAACTTGTAAATCTGCAATACTTGCAAATCTTTGACCTGCTTGAACCACCACTCCCATTAAAGCTAATAGAGTTTGACTTGGTTCTTTAAATGGTAGCATCATAAATGAATCTCTTAAATTTCCACCCGGTGCGTCTACATCTCTAAACTCTCCAGGTTGAATTGATTGAGCATCATCTCTAATTCTTATACCTCTCATTTTAAATCCAGCAGGTAAATTAGATAATGTTCCTGCATCTAATAACTGTCTTAATGCAGAAGTTGCAGTACGTGATAATCCACCAATCATATGGATTAAACCAAAACCATAGAAACCTAAACCAGGTAAAAATTTAAAGTGTACAAAATATTGAATCTTATTTTTCTTTACATCGCCTACTTCGTAATTTCTTCTAATAGATAAAATATCTCCTGAACCTTCTTCTAGAGTTACAATGTAAGGTACCTTAATTCCTGTGGGCTCACCAGTTTCTGGATCTGCATCCTCGAAACCCTCTAGGTCTAAATCAATATGACATTCTAGTAAAGTAAATAAATTTTCATCTCTTGATTTAGTAACACCTTCTAATTCTCTCTCTTTTTTTTCAACATCTGAAACTTCATCTTTTGCAGTTCCTAAATCTATGTCTTTATAAAAACCACCTACTTGTTGTTTTCTTAAATCATTCTCAGACATTTTAACACGGTGAATAATTGCTTCTGCATCATCTAAAGATGTAGCAGTGTAAGGTACAATTAAATCATCTGCAGGAACAAACTTTGATACTGCTCTTTGTTCCATTTCATCATAATAAACTTTTTTAAAAGCAGAACCAGCTAATGGCAAATTAAATAACATTTGATCAAACTCAGGTTCATACTCTTTCATCTTTTCCATAATTTCATAATTCATGAAATCTTTAACACGTTCAGCTTGTTGAATAGTTTGCTCATTAGATAAACCTAAAACTTGAGTTCTAACTGGACCATCTGCTGGTAACAATTCTTTATAAGCTAATGCTTGAAACTGTGTAACTGCTTCAGCTAATACCGGGTGAGTTGCACCACTTGCTCCTTGAAAAGGTTCTGTTCTATTATCGTATTTAAATCCTAATAAATCTAAACCTGTAATATATGCTTTCTCCCAATCTTTTCTTGAAGAAGAGTAGTCCATGTATTTACCATTAAGATCAGATGCTAGTTCTCCTAAAACATCTTCTGGTAAAAATTCTGCTAAGTTTGCATAATGCTCATCACCGCCTTCAGGTGCTGCAGCTTGTGGATCTAAATCAATATCAACGGATCCATCTTCATTTTCTGAAATTTCAATATCATCCGGAGATAGAGATTCCATCTCTTGTTGTTCAACTACCTGCTCTTGAATTTCTTCTTCAGCTGGTATTTCTAATTCTGTTCTAGGCTCGTTTGGTAGAGCTTTTGTTATGTTGTCGTATTTTTCTGACATTTATTTTTTCTCCAGATTGTTTAAGGGTTCTAACACCATTATAGTTTAAATTCAAGCCCTGAGGCATGGGTCCGGCTTCAGGGGGTAATAAGTGTTTCTTAGGGTATTTAGTCATTATTTTTTTCTAATTGCTTCAGGGACAGGAACACCTGCTTCTTCAAATATATCATCAGCAATACCAGACATCTCATCAACAACCTCTCCTGCATATTCTCTATCAGTTCTTAAATAAGCTGTGCCTTCTTCATAATCATCAGGTGGAGTTTTACCTTTCATCGTTTCATCCATTTGACCTTTTCCAGGTCTATAACTCATGTAAGTTTCTTCAACTAAAGGATTACCATAGTAACTAGCTGAGTCATCATCAAGTGGCTTCATTCTTTGAATTGTTTTTTCACCTGTATTTATATCTTCTGTTAATTCATAGTCTTTATATTTTATATATTTTTTTGTATCTTTTGGGCCAAATGAATACATCTTAGTTGCATCAAATCCAAATTCTTTAATTTTATTATATATTTTCCAGAAATGGTCTGGAGCACCTGCTAAATTTTCTTTTACTACAGGTGCTGTTTTTTGTACTTTTTTTATTAAATTAGGTCCTCCTCTAAGTGCTAAGATACCTGCAGGAATAAGTGTTAACATTTTTAAAAAGTTTCTTTTACTTAAACTGCCAATACCTTTTTTACTAGGATCTTTTGGTCCGTCTGCAAAGTTTACTCTACCCCCTTCAGCCATGTTAAAATATTTTTCAAATTTAGCTCTAATAGTATTTAAGTAATCTATTTTAACTTTATCTTCTGCCGATTTAGGTAATATAATATCTCCAATTTCAGGATCCTGTGAATCCAAAGATCTTAAACGTAAACCTTCTTTAATTTCTTCCGGAGTTAATTCAGCTGTAAATACTTTTGGACTTCCTTCATCTCCACCTAACTTACTATAATATCTAGCGTCTTCTGCGGCAGTTCCAAAACCTCCACCTTCAGGTGTGTAATATTTACCTTTATAATCTGGATCACTAAAAGAACTACTTGCACCTTCAGTTCCAGATTCTCCACGTTTTACAGTTACGGTTTTTTTCTTTAAAAAATCTTTTAAATAATCTAATCCCTTTTTTCCAGTTTTTGCTATTTTTAATAATTTAGTTCCATCTCTAAAATTTACTCTTCCACCTTCCGCAAAATTTTCTGTTGAATATAATTCGAAGAATTTACTAAAACTTATTTTAGGATTTTTTTCACCTCTTCTATATCTTCTATAAGCACCTAGTACGTTGCTTATTTTTTTAAATGAATCTCGTTCTGGATCTACGCTTCTTACTGCATCATCCACGCTTGAACCTTGATTAAACATTTTACGTTCTGGATCTAAGACTCTATCCAATGACATTGGAGTCTCTTTACCTCTTGTATAAATAGATTCTTTTTCTGCATAAGGATCCTTATTTAAACCCAACAAAGCTCCAATTTGTTTAAACGAATTAATTGTTGAATCTAAATTATCTTGACCTTGTTTAGATATTTCAGGAATCTCCATGTCATCTACCATGGATTCCATTCCTCTTATCTGACCTTGTTTTATATAATTATCATAACCTTCTCTTGCTTTTTCAATAGGTATATCAAACTGTCTTGCAATATCTGGAAGCATTCCTTTTCTTTTTTCATTTAAATAAACCTGTTTACCAAGTTCTAATACAGGTGCAGTGAAAGATCCTGCTTTACCTATTTTACTTACACCTTTGAAAATAGGATTTCTTAAAACTCTAGGTACAAAAGAACTTGCTAAAAATTTACCAAAGTCTTTTGCTTTTCCTAAACCAAATCTACCTTTAGATTTATCATATAATTTAAAAACATTTGATACCTCATCTGTAAAAGCCGCAGGAAGTGTTAGCCATAAAGGACTATCTTGTTCAATGTCATACATAGATCCAAACATTACTTGAAAGATAGGTAAATCTATTCCGGTAATTCCTTTACTAACTTTACTTAAAACATTACCACCATACTTTGAACCAAAGGCAGCTAAATCTTTCATTTCTGCTCCAAGATATTCAGTTAATAACTTAGGGTCCATGCCACTATTCATTTGACCTTGCATTTTACGAATAACTTTTTGTACATTGGTTATATCTTCTTGTATTAAATTTTTAACTTTATTTTTATCTTCTTTTGAAATATTTTTATAAAGAATTTCTTCTCCCTCTAATCCAGCGAGAGATTTATTTTTATCCATACCAATTACTTTGTTAGTATAAGTTCCATCAGGATTAACATTAATTTGAGTATACCCTAAGTATCCTTTAGAACTTGGTACTTTTTTACCTGCTTCTTTGTAAATGTTTTTAGCTTTATAATTTAACTCTTCCATTCTTCTTTCGTAGCCCGGTGGTTTTTCTTGTAATAAATTAATTTGTTCTTTTTGATTTGCTTTTAATTTTTTGTCAAAAGGAGCCATTTTTGAATTTAATTTTTTGTCTATAACTGCTGTATTTTTTGTTGAAGCTAGGTTAATTGATTCCCCTTCAATACCTGCTAAAGGTAAAAAATGATGAACAGATTTTCCTTTAGGTGTGTTTTTATCTTTAAAATCTCCTACTATTTGTAAATCTTTATCTCTTACTTTTTTAGCATCTGATAATCCAGATACTATATTTCCTTTACTTTTTAAATCCTGTAAAATAGCTGAGTTAATATCTATAACTCTAGCATCTAAGAATTTTTTTCCACTTTTATTTGTTTGTCTTGATGGATATTGAGTTTTAAGAATATCTCCATACTTCTCTTTCATTTTAACAACACCTTCTTCTGCTGATGCTTTTTTAGAAAAAGTTCCATCTCCCCTATCGTTTAAAAAAAATTTTATGTAATCTTCTTGATAACCTTCAGGTAAATTTTTTAAATATCTATTTAATAGATTTTGTTTTGCTTTACTGTCTGTAGCAGGGTTTCTACCTTCAGAAAAATTTTCTCTTGGTTCTATTGGTGTAGGTGCTTCTGGTCTTGTCAACCAGGACATCATCTGTTCGTATTCGCCTATTTTCATTACATACCCATCAGGTAAGATAAGCCGCCGTTAGCTTGTTTGGTTCTGTCTGTTTTTTTTCTAAAGGTATCTATAATTTCATCACCACTCATTCCCATTTCGTCCATTTTAAAAGCTTGTTCTACCATAGCAATCATATCAGCTTTTTTTATTGGTTCTGAAGATGCAATTTGATCTGCAAAGTCTTTACTTATCCCTGGATATTTTAACATAAGATTATCAATCTCTATACTTTTCGCTAAACCTTCCGGAGATGTATCTCTCATAACATCAGCAACACCTTCTTTAATTGATTCAGGAATTGGTTCACGTTTCTTTTTTAATACAGCACTTCTTTGTGTAGATAAAGCTTGATATGCTTCATCATAAAGATCCATTTGTTGATTTTGATCTAGATCATAAAATTCTTTACCAAATCTTTTTTCTGCTAAATCATCTGCAACAAGTTGTGCATCGTATTTTAAATCATTTGCAAATCCTGGTGATACATTATCAATTGCCTCTGCTACAGGATCTTTTGGTCCACCAGCTCTTTTTGATCCACCCGCTGCTTCATACTGTTTAAACATATCCGCTTCATAAGCTTTTACTTCGTTTCTTATTCTATT
>JACKZZ010006257.1_pt1 | contig 35347 bp, 26 predicted proteins | sample 8027871 | NCBI WGS metagenome assembly JACKZZ01 (sample SAMN15724774, study PRJNA655200) | protist metagenome | isolation source: fluorescence activated cell sorting (FACS) single amplified genomes of... | place: USA: West Boothbay Harbor, Gulf of Maine | collected 2000-07-19
ACTCCCTCGTCCCTGCTTCAAAATCGATGATATTTTGGCGATCTGGGCTTGGCGACCCCTAAGTCGACCCCCAAAATCCCAAACATGACCCCCCAAAAAATACGTCATTTTCGGCCATTATGACCGTAGGGTTCGTCGGCTTGGTCGGGTGGGACGGCGACGCAAGTCTCCCGCGGATTTAGAAAAAGCTCGCGCTCCAGCGCGAGCCTTATCCCATGCCTCCCCGTTTGCGCGGCGAAGCCGCGCAGATCGAAGGGGGATCTCAAAGGGGGCGAAGCCCCCTTTGAAAAAAAGGATAAGGCGAAGCAGCGTGCGCGAGCCTCCCAAGTTGTGACGCCTCACCACTTGCGGTATTCATACCGCCTCGAGTTGGGCAGCAAAGCAAAAACATGTCTCCTGGGAGCCAATGGCGAGCTATTCTTGATCGCTATCCAGGGATAAAAACGAACCTCGAGATGGCGGGATTTCGGGTTGAGATACTGGATGGTGGCTTTTTGAATTTAACCTGGAAATCCGAAAACTAGACACGTCGAAATCTCTTTTCTGAAGCAAATGTCCACTCTGAAACAGGCACGTTCTACTACATGCAATAGCACGGATGAATTTGTGTCATCAAAAAGACAATCAATACGTTTTTTTTGAAGTGAAGTATTGTTCGTTATGCAATTTCTAGGATCATGGCTGTTTTTTCTTGAGCGTCGCTATTGTGTAAGAACGGGTGAGAGACTCTGAAAGATGTTTCTATTGCGTTTCAAATCCCACTCGCGCAAAAACGTCTATCCCATTCGTGCAAAAACGTCTCCTTTTTTTCGGAATGTTGCAAGTGAGAGTCAAACTTTTCAGAGTTTAAGCTTGAACTTGTGAATCACTGCCTTGTTCTTAATTCGAAAATGCCCGAAAACCAAGACGAACTCGCCGCCAAACGCAGGAAGATCTCTCTCGAACATTCGAAGGGACTCGTTCCTGTTTTCGAACGTCCCAATGATAAACACGCAGCATGGTTCCATGCATTCGTAGCTCGTCATCACGAAAACGCCGAGATGCGGGCTCGTGCTCACGCAAACACTGTTCTCATTAAGGTTTTTGAGTTATGTGCTCGTAAGTCCATCACAGCTAAGAATCCAGAAGAGCAACCGGAGCAAAGGCTGAGCTCTGCTGATGATGCACAGGAAGCTCCTGAAGATAACGCTGGCAATGGTAATAGTGGAGCCGAAGCCGATGGCACTGTTCCAAAGAAAAAACAGCCTGGTTTCTTCTGCGAGGGTATCCAGAAAACGATATCGGACTACATGGGTCGAATGAATACGCGATCGGGATTCGCTGCAAGATTACAAGCAGATAGCAGGGCATTAGCTCGAAAAGCCGTCGAGTCCATCACCGCCCAGTTGCTGGATAAACTAGCTAAGCATGCACGCACCGAGGGCGGTTGCGGCCTTAATATGGGCCCTTTCTCAGATCTTGCTGGACTTGACAGGTCTGCCGTACCGTCAGGTGTACTGAAGACTGTGAAGAATTTGAATGCGAAGGCGCAGTGGTCATACATTCTGGAGCGCTATCCAGGCATCATGACGAATCTTGAGGAAGCAGGTCTTTCTGCCGCAGTAGATCCTAAAGGATATCTATCGATATCTTGGGATGACTAGGTCCTCGCGATCCGACTGCTTCTAATGAGAGCTTCAACTTCGAAATGTGTGTCTGTAAATCTTTGCATTTTCACATCGAACTTTGACATCGTAAATGCTTGATGCTGCAGCTATGTCCATACTATCACGAAAAACGTTTCTATCACCGCGGACTCGTTCAATGTAACATGTTCGGCTTTCTCGTTTTTCACCTTTGGAAAGAGAGAGGCTCTGGGGATTTATTTGAGTCGGTTAGATGCTTATCGTGGACTTTATGTTTTTCTCCATGTATTGTGCGTCGTGGAGTTGTCGTCTGTTTGTTATCTCTTCTCCTGGTTTGTGTAAAACACGGCGTTGTCATCCGGCGAACGGCTTTGTCATCGACATCCGATAATTGGATCGGCTTTTCCAATTTACGTGTCGGCTTGTTGATACTGGCGTAACGGTCGTAAAGTTTCCGGCTGACAGTTGAAAGGTATCCGGTTATGTGCATATGGTTGCCTATCGCCTTTAGCTGGTTTTCAACGAGAAATCGTTTTAAACGGATCGCATGTTTGCAACGTATAGCGACCGTCAACTTGCGGTAGCAAGTCGACGGTCGCTGTTTGGGTTACAGCATTGCAGTTCTGGTTACGACAGTTGAAGTTACAGCTGTCGTAATGAGTAGACCTCTGGAATCACTGGCTGAAGTTTCTAAATAGAAGTTGCTAGACTATGATAAGAGTGTAAGACGAAAGTCTAATGGAGTTGCTACATAAAGATTTCTCGGTCAAAAATTAGGAAACAGAGCACTCGGGCCACAAGCCCACACCGCTAACGCGGGGAGTTTCCAATTCCAACTCGAACTCCAAAGCACTAGAGTGTAGCGCTATGGAAAAGAGCCTTAGTCTACACTGCTTCAAAGAGCTAGATGTAGTCACTGCTTCAAGGAGTACATGGACTTGAACTTGTAAAGTCGCTTCTGAATCTTTTTGACATCAGATCTCAGTCGGGAATGCTATCTAAGTTTCATGGCGCTTTTTGTTCGGGATTAATTCAGGTTTGAGTCGGAGGAATTCGCCATCTTGAGTCTGAGAGATCGCTTTTCAGAAGTCTGTCTATCTCCATAGCAATGGCAATGCAGCAGCAAAGAGAACTCCGGAACAGTTTCAACTTTTTCCGGGATTCACGTCAATCCTTCCAGAGTTCACATTGGATTGCTTTTCCATTTGGAGTTTGGATTTTCAGATTGTTCGGCTTTTTTACGCAAAATTTGAGTGTCTCATGTGTTTAACGTTTACAAAGATCTGAATCACATGGACCGTTGGACGCAGTGAGAGATTACTGTCAGAGAGAGAGACAAACGAGACTGATCCGTTGAGTGTGACGATTCATGGTTACTCGGCTGCTGTCACTGATTTCTAGAGCAATCCTCCGAAATCTGAAAATGCTTCGGTTCCAGGTTTTACTCAAGTGAGAAGCCCACTGACAAAAAGCTCGCACTTGTTCCGCATCTGTTTTTTCCCCTGCAAAAAAGACTCGCAAAAGCAACAAAATGCCTGAAGCACATGAGAACCCCGCTGCAAAGCGACGTAAAATCTCTCTCGAGTATTCCAAGGGCTTAGTCCCGTTATTCGAACACTCCGATAACCACGCCGCCTGGTTTCGTGCGTTTGCTAGCCGTCATCACGAGAACGCCGCGATCCGGGCGCATGTCCATGCCAACAGTGTACTGATCAACATTTTCGAGTTATGCGTGCGAAAATCAATTGCTGCGAAGAATCACATCCGGGATAACGACGGAGGAAACAACGAGAGGGAACCTGGAGCGGGTCCTCTTGAGAATGTTGCTAACAATCTGAATCGCACGGCAGGTGGGAATGACAATGAAGACGGAGATCAAGCCCAAGGTGTAGAAGGTAACGAAAATGGACATGCAGAACAAAAGCAAGAAGTCGGTTCTCTTTGCGAAGGTGTCCGCGGAACAATTTTGAAGTTCATGGGTATGACAGTCGGATCAGCGAAGTCCTCTGGTAAAACGCTAGTTTTGCAAGGAACAGCTGCCAAGTGTCAGATGCTAAGCAGGTTACGAAGCCAAGAGGTCGTGGATATTGTGACTGAGGAAATTGTAGCCCGTGCTATGGAACGTGCTGAGGGAGCGGGTGGAGGTGCGGTCACTCTGCAATGCATTGGACAGCTACCAGTCTGCGACAAATTGCACGGCCCACTACAGCGCGACATTAGAAGCAAGCCTGCAAAGGATCAGTGGAGGAAATTGCTGGCGTCTTATCCAGGCATCGCAAAGAACCTAGAGGTCGCAGGTTTCCATCACAGGGTTTTCCAAAGCAACGGAAAGCTAAAAGTGTATTGGCGCGATGCCTTGGACGACGAGGGGGATAGTCTTTCGGACTGAGTCGTAGATGTGTGGGATTTTAGATTGAGAACTTGATTCTGCCATGGAGTTCCTTGTGTGATGAAAAAATTTACCACGCTCACTTCATTCAATGCTCGCGCGTCAGTAAATGCCCAATCGTTAAAACAGAACTCGCATCTGATGAGGCGTTAGCTTGTTCTTCTGTTCCTTTTCTCGCAATCGTAGTCGCAATTTTGAGTGGCATTTCTTGGAATCGTAATCTGGCTTTGTGACATCGGCTAACTAAGCATAGTGAAACACGGCAAACGGCTCCGTCACGAAAATGGAAATAGCGGATCGAAACTTATCTGCCAGGTAGCTTTTTGAAGCTCAGCACAGGTGCGGAGAAGAAACTGGCGTGGGAGCGCGCAGATTGAATGTGGGAGCGCTTGAATTCCATGGAAAATCCCCAATGTAGGAACTTGCGCAAAAAAAGGTGCTCAAATTCGTGTCGATAGTCTCGTTTTCGACCGTGAATGTGCAAGTTCGACAAATTGTCCCGAAAAAAGGTCGTTTCAGACCGCTTTAAAGCGTTTTCGCACCTGTATATACGTAAAAAAATCAAAATAAAATCCATTCCCGCACTTCGTTTCTCCGACATTTTTGGCTGAATCTCGTTGAATTTTGTCATTTTTACAGATCACTTTGCACACAATGTGCAAAAACATCCGCGTTAAAAGTAGCTGCAGGTGTGACAGGTGCACCGTTGCGGTTACGATTTGTATTGATTTTACAAAAGCATTTTGTAATACGTCCGCAGCCAAAAGGAGTATGTAGCCGAAGAGCGCCGTAGCCATTAGCTGTTATAATCTATTCATGTAGTCGAGTTGCTATAATATGTCAACACAATTTTCTAGTCCCGAAAGGTTACGAGCTTCTTTTCAAAACGAGACGAGAGCAAACTACTCTGAAGATTTTTCGTAGTGCCGTTTTTCGTCGTATCGTATCGTATCGTCGTATCATGCTGAGTCAGCCATGTTAAATTTCAAATCATTTTTTCTATGCCTGTAAAATGGTAAATTTAAATGCTTACAAAGTAACTCTTCACGAACCACAGTATCTTTCGATTATCGATAGAAGATTCCCGAATCTTATATCAAACTGCAAATTATCAACTATCTGTTAAACTATATCAAAACTGCAAACAACGACAATGGATCCGACTCTCGCCCTTAAATTGCAATTGGCTGGTGCTGTACCATGCCAGAAGGTCGGTGGCGTTCGTAAGTCACGCTCGAGCAAGCGCGTCAAGCAATTTCTGGCTGCTCTCGGGCTTGCTGGACAATTCAAGATTGCGAGTGCAAACATTGATGCCATCACGGAGTCCATGACGGATGTCAAGGCTTTTGAACAATTCGGTGCGGAAGTGGAAGCGAACGGGGAAATTGTGCCATCTAATTTCCTGAATCTGTCCGCCGCTCCAAGTGCAGACAAGATCCCAATCACTTCCGCTTTGCTCCCAAACCTTCCAGATAAGCTTGTCGATTGGATGTTCCATGTCGAAACTGCAACGGTTATAACTGATTCTGAGAACAAGGGATCCGAAATGAGCGAAGAAACTATAAACGCCACCATCAAAGAGCTCCAAGGTAAAGGTGGGTTCATCTGCACGCACACCGGTGGATTTCACAGTGATGAAGCTCTTGCTATTGCGATGCTGAAGCTGCTTCCAGATTTCAGGAAGCTTCCCATCGTGCGATCTCGTAATAAAATATTTTGGAAGGCAGCAACAGTCGTTGTTGACGTCAGCGGAGAATACAGCAAGGAAAAAAACATATTCGACCACCATCAAAAAGACTACGACCAGTACTATCCTGGCCGCACCACAACCAAATTGTCAGCTGCCGGCTTGATCTACAGGGACTTCGGAAAGGAACTCGTGAAGACAATTGCAGAGGGAACCGGAATCAGCGCAAATGAGATTAACTTTGAGGACGACGCCACACTAATCAAGATTCTGCCCCAATTATATGCAAACTTTATCGAGGAGGTTGATGCAAATGACACTGGTGTCGACATCGCTGACGACTATAAATATGTCAGCAGATCCATGTTGGAGTACCGCGTGAGGAAGTGGAAACCAACGTGGCAGAAACAAGCAAGCGCTGAGGAAGAGAGCAGCGGCTTCAAATATGCAATGTCGATGTCTGCCGTCGAATTCTACGAACAGGCCAAGTACTTCTTGCATGAGCAGTATCCCGCACGGAAGATCGTCGATCAAGCGCAAATCGAAGGTCGAGTCATGGTTTTATCGGCAAATTGCCCATATGCGGATCATTTGTTTGCTATCGAAGAGGAAAAGAAGACACCAGAAAATGAGAAGGTACTGTACGTTGTGGTCGGCTCCGGTAATAAATGGAAAGTCGAAGCTCGCCCGTTTAAGTTGGGATCGTATCGCCTCAAGGCGCGTGTGCCCGAAAAAGAGGCGCTGGAACAAAAGGTTGGAGAAGGAATCGTCATGTTCGTGCACCCAGCGGGTTTTACGAGCCAAAGCTTAACAGGCAAGGAAGGAGCAATGGCAATGGCCAAGGCTGCGGTCGAAATTCAAGCTTGAGTATCGCCGAAGTAATTTTATCATCTTGTATTTTGAACGATAATCGTCTTCGAATCGGAAATACCCAAAGCCGAGATGTTGCCGTTAAAGTTCTGAAGAGTACAAGCAATGTTGGAAACCATCTGGGGGAGAAGAAAGATGCCCGGGAAGTAGTTGGGGTTGGATGGGGTGACATCCAGATTCCAAATGGAATGAAATCCAAATGTTATGAGTGAAATTCTAGATCAGTATATCGCGCCGAGCTCGCTCAGAGATAATACTGACACTACAAGAGGATGAAGTCAAAAATAAGAAGAAGTTTCTAACACAATCAAAAGAGCACAACTAAATCATCGTCTTAGGAGTTACCCATCAAAGTATGAAATAGCTCTGAGGTCGAATCCCCACCTGCAAGCTCTATCTGAAAGCTCTGTCTGTCAGCTCTATCTGTCATTTCTAATAGTCTCCATGCACAGAAAACTCGGAAATCACACACAGTAATCTTCAATTTAGAAGAACATCCATGGAAGAGCATTTATAGCTCTTCTAACTACGCAACAACAATTGAATCCGAGATCAAACTTAGCTGTGCATGGAGATCAAAGTATTGATTTCTAGCACTCGGAGTCCGAGGCTACGGTTACCGTTTCTGTTTCCAAAATATCACTGGCGCGTCGTCACATCGTCGAGTGATCAATCTAGCCATTGTTGTATCTCACACTCAATTTTCCACTACTACAGGTGATAGCTCGAGTGCTCCCAAGGTTTCGTCAACTACAACCGAGTACAAATGAGTCTGACCGTTTAACGGTCAACCGTTTAACGGTCAGTATATCCGAAGTCAAGTATTCTCGCATTCGAGTCATTCGAGAGAATTCGTGACAGACTACTCGTAGCTTGCTAATAATTCGAAACAGACTATACAAAACAGACTAGTCCGGTCGAAACTTAACTACCGAGAGCTTCAGTCTAGTCACAATGCTCGGGATTATCACCACACAACTAGAAAACCGTAATTGATGTGAAAACAGATTGTCATTGTTAAGTACGATGAAAGTAATAAAGCCATTGTTCTTGGAGGTCATTTGAGCTACCATGCACTGTATAAAGATGGGTCTGTGCAAAATTAGCAACAAGTTCAGCGACACAGAAAAGTGGATCGCCGACTGGTTCGCGACAATCCCGGAGGGTTCTGCAGATTCGTAAGTTGTTTGCCGATTGGTTCGCGACAGTCTTCTTGCGGTCTTTGTCAGCATTTGACTGTGTAAAGATGTGCCTTTGGAAAATTCGCGACAGGAGTCCTTATAAGGAGACACTGGGAAGTGGTTTTTGTGGTTAACGGCCAAATTTGCCGAATAATTTCGTGACACGGAAAAGTGGATCGCCGACTGGTTCGCGACAATCTCGGGAGCTTCTCGGGAATCAAAAGATGCTAGCCGATTGGTTCGCGACAATCTGATGGAGTTCTGCCGGGACTTAGCCGTGTAAAGTTTCGTTTCTGCAAAAGTCGCGGCAAATTCTGCGCAAAGGCTAAGGCAGGCGGTTTTCATTTCTATAGGTACGTATTACATAGAGACTTCTTTTCGTTTTTCAATTTGGACATTGTCAAAATAATGGCGCGACGTCATCACTAGCAACTGTACAAATACACTGTAAGGTCATTGGACATTGGATTCCCCCCTGAGTTTACTGTGTAAGATCCCACTGTCTGGGTTTACACTGTAAGATCCCACTTTTTGAGTTGCAACGTTCGGGGCATTTGATATCGATCTTGTGCATTGGAAAAGCCGCCGCCGTCCATCAAATAGTCCACAAAATCGTTTACGCGTTCGGGAAAGATGGCTGCTGTTAAGGTCAAAACGCCACGATCCACACCAGGCACGCTGCCACGCGTTCGGCTTATTTTCAGTCCTACCGCCTTCCCAGAAGTTGGATCCATTACATAGTGAACATACTTTGGTCCTTCCTCATAAAACTGTGACCCTGCAGCATGGTAGAGGAATGAAGAGAGCTCGTCATCCATCGCAAAACCGAGAAAATCGAGGAGCTCGCGCTTGTCAAATATGCCTGACATGTCACGACTGTTTATTACCTGCAAATAATAATCGCGTGTTCTCTCATTCTTTAATTCATCGACAAAGCGTTCGTTTGCCTGTACTTCCTCTGGGGTCAATATTATAGTTCGGATGAAGTTTTCCATTTGGCCTCGCTGGACGAGATCTTGCGGATCAGTAAACCATGCCGGAGGGTCAACTGGGGTGGACTCGGAGTTTACAATGCTTGCACTTTCCACACCCTTCGAAAGGGCGAGGAAAAGGAATTTTAATCCACTGGATTTCTGCATATTAGCGCGAACTGATTTAATCAATAATTTATCCGCTCGTGTTTCTATTAGAAATTCTAAATTTCTGTCGACAATCTGAACTCAGCTGCTGCTTCAATGATGCAGATCAATCATTTACATATAACATCAATACCACGCTCCGCTCCACCAATTGTGAATTATTCCATTCAACAGGCAGTTGGGACCTACTTCTTATATGACTCTGAGAGTCTGAGACCCTAAATTCGCTGGCACCAAGCACAACCGACCAAATCGCCGCATCACAATAAAAGACTACTGGCGACTTCGCTGCACTATGACTGTCATAATGACACAAAGACAGACTCTCGCAAGAGAACAATACGCAGGAGAGCAAGACTGACTCGAACAACAATTTACCGAAGTATATGACATTTGACAAAATCTTCGACCATGTGTATGCATATGTTATGAGCAGAGGACTATCCTAGCATGTGCACTACAGCATTTAATAGATCTCTGGCGTATGTTATAAGCAGGGAGCTATCCTAGCATGTGAACTACCGCATTTGATAGATCCTGTGTGTAGTTTGACCGAAAAAAATATGAACTCATGAACCAACTATTATTCTATACCCAATGCCATACGTGATACCCAATATGAAGACGCATCTCTGTGCTATCAAGGAGATATTGCTACTACGGAGATAGTGTCTTCTTGTAAAGATAATAACTTCTTGTAAAGATAATGACTTCTTGTGTTGCTAGTGTCTTTTTATGCAGATACTATGATCTCTTGCAGTCACTGCTGCGGTGATTCTCGATCTTTTGCAGTCACTGCTGCAATGATTCTTGTCCTTTTCGTCTTTTCGATTACGTAGCATGACTTCCCCAAATTTTGCGTATGACTTCCCCCATGGTAATGACTTTGCGTATCACATCAAACTGCCGGCATGGGCCCATTACATCGGCTCTTCCTCGCCCATTACCTTGACTCCTCAAGATTCAACCCCGCTACTCCTCGCCCATTACCTTGGCTCCTCCTCGTCCTTCCCATTTGAACTGGGCGCTTCCCATATCACTTGGGAGTTAGCGTCCTTCCTATTTCAGAGACTTGAGCATCAAGTCGAACAACCAGAGTTGTTCTTCTATATCCTTATCGCTCAAGGGTCTGGCACCCTTACCCTCTGCATCGAGCCATGCATGGAATCTGACGCCGTGCTGATGGAAAACTCGCACATACTCGAAGAACCAGGCCGATTCTTTCGTCAACTCTTCGGCAAATACAGGATCGTCTTCCATTTCCTGCAACAACTCTTCAGGCAACCACTTCGAGAAAGGAAATTCTCGTATGTTAGACCCGGAAACAGCCTTCTTCCGAAGGACCTTCGATGGGTCGGATGTTTTTGCGAAGTACATACTTCCACTGATTGGGAAGCCCTTCTTGCTTGGATTCAGCTCCCGCATAAAACTGGCCAAAAACCACTTGAATACAGAAACGAGATTTGAAAAACCCGAATTGGCTTCGGGTATTTTCTGCGCAAGGGGTTTCTCTAGATTTGGAATAGTTTGAATTTTGTGCATGAACATGGACATATATAGAGGGGAATAAACTTGGCAGTACTGAGTTTTCGAAATTAGCCCATCCAGATCCCCAAATTTCAATTTCTTTTTCAGTCCATCCAGAAACACCAAAATCTGTTCGCCTTTAAAGTCGCAAAATTGAAAACCCGCTTCATATAAGGTTTTCATCATCTGAATTATTGTTACTAGGTATTGCTTCATTTCCGACGACAACCACACTCGTATTTTAGCCCGTCTCGTAGCCTTTTCCACAGCCTTTTGCACAGAGTCTCGTATTAGTAATTGTAAATCGGTATCGGCCATTGTCATCGCCAACGCGGGCACCGGAATTTTTTCTCCAGCCGGATCCTCCGGGTCAGCAATCACGACTTTTCCCGGGGCGCACGTGTCAACTAGGATATCGGCGTCGCCTGGATTCTTAGGATTTTTCTCTCTGAGGATTTTACTCGCGTCGAGAAAATTCTGATATGTTTTCATGTGATCTTGGCCAATTTTCTCCATATTCATCATCCCAGGACGGGGGATTTTCACAGCGTAGGTAACCGAGGGGTCACTGCAGACACCCGGCTCCCCGTTGGGAATCGGCTTGGCTGCGATAACTTCTCCGTAGCTTCCCTTCCCGAGACCTCTCACCTTCTCCCACTCTTGTGGCTGCATTGTGATCTGAACTCCGACGCCCGAGCTTGCTTCGCTAGAAGAAGGGGAACTGATTGCTGAGAAGAAGGAAGTCTGCTTATCAATTGCGTCATCAATTGACATCCAGTTCTGTGAGGGATGTGAGGCCACACCAGATCGACCAAATTGCATGTTCAACGCAACGCCAGCGATCACATTCAGTGAAGAGATGATAAGCATTGCTCGGGAAATCGGAAATTGGAAATTGGAAGATCCCAGTTGGAAATTCCCCAGCATTATCATACCTGAAAGAGAGGCTGCAACCATTGCTCCAGTCTAAGGTTTTTTTTTCGCCAAATTTTTTGAGCAATCAAGGTCCTTAGATACGATTTTAGATAGATAATTACTGCGGCCTTCCTGCTAGTTGAAGTATACAGATTCTTTTTTAGATAACTTTCCCGGTGATTTCGATTCGTATTCCGATTGACTATCGGCGATAATACTCGACAATACTTGTAATTTTATGTATACGTATTAGATAAGTGTTAGATAAGTGAGCAAGAAACTCTGTGTGTAACACTATAAGCATGAAACTATGCGTATGTCTATGAAGTTTTACGTATTATGCGTATGACACTTTCATGGAAATTTCGTAGTTCTTCCTTCACTGTTTGGATTTGTGAAAATAAGACGCGTTACACGATTCATTCGCTTAAATACAGCATTCGTTTCTTGCGCGATCGTAAAAAAGCGCGGAAGTTCTAGTAGTAGCGTGATACTATTCTTTAGGTCCTTTGCGTGTCTATTAACGCTCGGCGTGGCACACGTTGAACACTCAGCTTGGCATACGTTGAACACTCAGCGCGAGATACGTTATTGCGTGGCTACGATAATTCGAGTATCTCATAGGCACGATGCATGATCTTTGACTCACTACTGATTACAAATAGACATACAATCACGCAGAGCCACAACAACCACATCGAACCATGCAGACTGGCATGTCTTTTCGGCCCGAAGTACATCATTCCAAACAGCAAACAACACAACGTACTCAATCTTCGCATTAAGCAACACATCGTACTCAATCTTCAGACCATTCATTGCTTTCACTTCACCCAAAAGAGAACATCTTTTCTTACCGGTTGCTTCTTCTCAGAAGAATGTGATTGTTTAACGCAACGGGAGTCTCTCTTCTCTTTTCGACTCGACTGAATCATATGTTTCAGTACGCTGAAACGAACTACCTGCCTCACTAATTAAAAATACTCTAGTGAAAACGAAACACTTCTCCATCTAATTCCGTACACTACAGGACTAGACCAAGCCACTGCTTTACACTAGCAACAGGTGATAAGTTTTTTGTTTTCATATTTTTTGTTTTCATATATTTTTTTTAGATATGCGGTCCTTTAGCTGCTTCACCTCAGCCATGCTATCACTTAGCTGCTTCACCTCAGCAGGCTCAACCATACTATATTAACTTAGCTGCTTCTCCTCAGCAGTCTATTAAGCCATTACTCCAGCACCACTATCACGCTGGTTTAATCTTGCCAGCTTTGTAGGCTGGTCTTATCGTGTAGAGACCCTCCCCAAATGAAATCCTTCTTCATAAGACACCTTTTAGTTTTGATACTGCTATAGTTTTTGATACTGCTATGTGGAAATTATGATACTGCTATATTGAAACTGCTTAAAATTATATTGAAATCGGTTTGATATTGACAATACTGTAAATCTAGACTGAAAAACTTCTATTGATTCGGAGCTCGTCAAGAGCGACAAACCGCTTTGTTAGAACCACTTTGTTAGAAACCGCCTCCTACTTTCCTATCTTCCTCAAAAGAATAGAAGCTCTTTTCTTTCTTCCATAGGATCGCTACCTTCTCGCTAGCTATCTATTCGCTAGAAAACATTCTCTGACGTTTCCGCGCACCCTAGGTGATGTTTAGTGCAGTGTGTGCTGTTTATTTCGTGTATGTGTTGTTGGCACTCTCCAGAGTGTCTTTTTAGCTCCCGAGCGTTCAGAAACGACACTACCTTGTCGCGCAATCTGACTTCTAAGTTCCCATCAGAATGTTGCTGATAGCGATGCTAATTGTAGATAGCGATTCTATCTGATAAGATAGCGATGCCATTTGCAGATAGCGATGTCCATCCCCCTCAACAGCCTCCATGCCCTCACCAACCTCCATCCCCTCAACAGAGTCCATGATCCCCTCTCGAGGAGAGAGGACCTCTTCTAAACCAACGAAAAATTCAAACGATTTAGACACCATACATACGGGCCTGTTTGACGGCGTTCGCGCGCATGACTTCGAGAGTCTGGATTTCCGCTTCGATGCTGGAGATTTTGCCGCACCACACGCACGCAAAGATCAACAACGGCCAGAAGAGGAGAATACCGCAGATGATGAAAGCGGTTAGAGCACACTTTGCATCATCCAGCTCTTTTTGCAAAGCGTTGATTCGCGCGGTTAATTCGCCATTTCCAGCTGGCATGTTGTTCATGACGACAACGTTTGGCTGTTGAGCCTGCTGTACAGGGACTGCGACGACAGGCTGCTGCATAGGTTGTTGCTGTTGGTACATTGGCTGCTGCATAGGTTGTTGCTGCATAGGTTGTTGCTGCTGGTACATAGGCTGCTGCATAGGTTGTTGCTGCATAGGTTGTTGCTGCATAGGTTGCTGCTGGTACATTGGCTGTTGTTGTTGCGGGTACATTTGTTTTCCGTCTTGCGGTTGCTGAGCACCGACAGTAATGTGAACGTTTGACATTGTTGGTTTTTGAAACGGGTTTTCGCACTGACTAGCTTTACTTCTCTTTTAGATTACTTCTCTTTTAGATTACTTCTCTTTTGATAGATTCTAGTTAGATTTGAATTCGAGTGATTTTTTTGACTGGCTGTGATTTGGATATGAGGTAGAAAGTGTAAAATTTGGAAGAAGTCTAAGATGCGGAGACCTAAAATTGATTATCGCAGCAGGCAAACACGACGCACATAGACAAACACGACGCACATAGACAAACACGACGCACATATGCAAACCGACAATAGATAATCAAACAAACCGCACCAAATGCGACGCAGCAGGTGCGTGTAACGACTGCAACGAAGCATGGCAGAAACTGCGACGAAGCACGTAGCCACTGCGACGCATAATGTAACAACAAATAAGCGTCATGTGAGCAATGTAAAATCGTTTAAACTAGACACCGAACAGATTAGTCTCTTGCTGCGATAATTTTTTGATACGGTGATTCTTCCTTGAGGAAATAATGCTGCTTCCCCTCAGCACTCTAATAAGGTGCCTCTCCTCAGCACTCTGATAAGATGCTTCTCCTCAGCATTAATACTCCAGCACTTCTTACGCTGGTTCCCAGTATCTTTGTCCCAGTGTCTTTGTCCCAGTGTCTACGGTTCCGCATTTTGCACTGGTTAATCTCCTCGATTTCTCCAGAAATCCGATTTCTCCAGAAATCCGATTTCTCCAGAAATCCGATTTCTCCAGAAATCCTGTCTAAGATACATCTTTTAGTTTCGAAACTCCTATAGCAAACCTGCTTAAAAAGATGTATTTTGAAACTCCTATAGCAAACCTGCTTAAAAAAGATGTACTTCGAAACTCCTATAGCAAACCTGCTTAAAAAAATATGTAATCAGTTTTATACTGACAGTATGATATATCCTATTGTAAATCTAGATTGAAAAACTTTGGAGCTCGTCACGAGACGCAAACCGCTTCCTTAGAAATCTTTTTCTTAGAGACCTCTTCCTCCTATCCTCTTTTCTTTCGTCTTAGACGACATCTATAGGATCCCTATCTCCTCGCTACGGAACATACCCTGACGTTCCTGTGCGCACTATGTGCTGTCTACGGAGCTATGTGCTCTTTACTGCAGTATGTGCTGTTTAGTGCACTATTTGCTGTTCATTTTATTTTACATGTGATGACCCTCTCCAGAGTGTCATACTTCTTCAGAGTGTCATACTTCTTCAGAGTGTCAGGAAATGAACGACACTGGCTGATAGTGTCCATCCGATCTCCTACACAGCCAAAGAAAGAACGATCCCCTCTCCCTCTTAAAAGACTTAAACAGCAGAAGAAAGAACTTCTCCTAAACAGCCGCAAAAACATCTCAGACGCCATACATGTGCGCCTGTTTAACGGCATTCGCACGCATGACTTCGAGGGTTTGGATTTCTGCTTCAAGATTCGAGATTTTGCCACACCATATGCATGCACAGATCAATAATGGCCAAAACAGCAAGATACCGCAGACGATGAAAGCAGTAAGAGCACACTTTGCACTCTCGAGCTCTTTTTGCAAGGCGTTGATTCGCGCGGTCAATTCGCCATTGCCAGCTGGCATGTTGTCCACGACAAGCACAGGCTGTTGAGGCTGTTGCTGCATTGGCTGTTGAGGCTCTTGCTGTTGGTGCTGGTGCTGAGCACTGACAGTGATGTTAACGTCGGACATTGTTTGTTTTTGAAACGGTTTAGGACTAGATGTACTAGTGAGATACGGCTCTATTCGATAGAGTATTGGATCAACGGTGTTTCGATTGATTCTAAAACGACTTTTAGATTTGAATTCGAGTGATTCTTTTAGCTGGCTGTGATTGATTCGATATCATATGAGGTCGGGAAGTATAAAATCTGAAAGAAAAATCGAAAAGAAAAGTCGCAGCAGACAAACACGACGCAGCGATCCGAAACGAATCACAACAACTGCGACGAAGCACGGAGCAACTGCGACGAAGCACGAAGCAACTGCGACGCAGCACGCAGCAACTGCGACGCAGCAACTGCGACGAAACACGTAACAACAAGTAAGCATAGCAGCATCATGCATGTGAGCAATATAAACTGTTTACTATACAACGAGCCTGAGCTTAATGTCTTTTAGAGATTGGCGTAAAGTCGCTAACATCCTCGTTGAGTCGTCAGCCGCTGTGATTCGTTCTCGATACGAATCGTTTGCGATAGAGGAGTGAAGTAGAATTTGGGAATCGGAAATGAGCCCTTTATCACATATGAATTAAGCCGTACATCATTGTTTAAGCCCTGAATCGTCGGATCGCCCACTATCTAATCAAGCTACAAAACCTTTCTACGAATCTTCCGATGAACAAGCAACTATCTACTCTTGCATTTACGACCTCTTCTGCATTCACAACCTCTTTTGCATTTACAATCTCTTTTGCAATCTCTTTTGTAGTCCGACTCTTAAACGCAAACCCAGACTTTAATCCATTCTTAGACTCTTAACGAGACTCAGAGCGAGATGATGAATCATCTGACTCTGGCGATTTTGTGCTTCTGATTGATTATTTGCTCGCGCTTAAATGATGATTAGAAGTCGTTTGTATTGGAAATGCTGAATCCTTTCGAGAGGTCGCGCCTCTTCAAAAGTTCAAGAGGACTGTCACTTGTAGCCACTGCTATGCAAGCAGTGCTTTCGGTCGACCACCGACTGAATGCTCTTTTACTTCGATCACTCTACAATTTCGAAAACTCTTTTACTTCGATTGCTCTTTTACTTCGATAAAATACTCTTACTCTACAAATTCGATTAATACTCTTTAACTTCGTACTCATACCCTTAAATTCGATTGACATTTTTTTGCCCATACTAAGGCTCGTTACTGCTACAACTCTAAATTCGATTGAAAACTCGATTGCATACTACGTTTAAATTCGTTCGAAAAACTTAGGCGTTTATAATGACCTCTCTTTATAATGACCTCTTTTCTTTCAAATGCTTTTCTTCTTTAGTACTTAAAATTCTGCTGTAACTTCTGCTGCAACTTCTGCTGTAACTTCTGTTGTAACTTCTGCTGTAACTTCTGCTGTAACTTCTGTTCTGACTTCTGCTGCAACTTCTATTCTGACTTCTCCTGCAACTTCTGACTTCTCCTGCAGCTTCTGACTTCTCCTGCAGCTTTCGATTAATAATTCCTCATCCGACTTCTTTCTTAGTACTTCCCGTTGACACTTGATTTGTGTCCGAATGGCTAGATTTTCACTTCTGGATTGCTAGGTGTCTTTCTTCCGAATTGCTAGGTTTTTTTTCTTTTGAATTGCAAGAGCATTCTGAATTGCTAGGTTTTTTCTTCTGAAGTTTTCGCATTGCTTGATTGTCTCAAATTCCTAGCACAGCTTGTGCGCAACGAACTCATGGACACAGAGCTCCTGGACTCAGAGCTCATGGACTCAGAGCTCGTGAACGCAGAGCTTGCGCTTCATCGTTTCTTTTATATTCTCGTTCGTACTCTCCTTTTTTCTCGTTTCAGCTCAGCCTGAGCCACTCTACCGCAACCGTTTTCACACTGCTAGAATCGAGTCACGTTTGGTCAATTACTAGACTTTTTCCCGACTCAACGACTATCCTATTTCGGGCTCCTTCATACTGTTTGCCTCGAGGTTAGGGTCTCCGATTACCTCTATTGCGGCCTGATCTCCTCCATAAAATCGACAAATCTGTTTAGAATGGGCTTGTCAAAACTCCGAAGCCAACCCCTCCACCTAACTATGCGTCTCTCACCATTGCCAGAATGACTGGTGTGGAGCTCATTTACAGACGATCGGCTCTCACCAGGCCGTTCCAAGCGGTCCAAGCCACTGGACTGGGCCTGATCAGCAGGCTCAAAAGTGCTATACCCCTCAGCAGACAAAGCTTCCCGAATCGTCTCCTTGATCCACTTATTCTCCTCCAGATAGTCGCGGAAAACGCCCTTTTGCAAGTCCGCATACGCCTCCACTAGGAACCGCGTTCTGTATTTGGCGCTGTTTCTTGTGTCAATGATACCGTTTATTTGATCAGCCTCGGCCGGGTTTGTCCCTAACAGAAATGTGTCCGGTTTCCTAGGGTCCTTACTTTCAATCTTAAACTTGTGCGAGCTACTAGGTGCGCGGTTTTCATGGTATCGGTCCTTATAACTCGCTTTAATCGCTGCAATTTCCTCAGCGCTCTTCGCCGGAATGATCATGTGCTTGCACAAATTTGCGATAAGTTTTCTCAATTCTGGCATCAGTTTCTTTTTGAGGTAATCTTCGACATCAAATTTCTCGTAGTTATACCCTTCAACGAGAACTTCGGGCTTCGGCTCTTTAATTGTCGAATCCTTGAACCCCTTAACCAAAACAGCGTCTCGTTCCGACACACCCAACAAAGTCGGCTTGGTATTCGCGAACAAGATTTTAATTTCACGCTGAACATCAAAGTCCTCGTGGTCCACAGCGCTTCTGTAAGCCTCTAATTTCTTAGCTGCCAGCACGTACTGTGCGATTGCGAGATGGAGGAAGGAAGTTAGCTCGTTTCCACTGTCCCCTTTACCAGAAATTGTCTTCGAAAACAAAACTCCAACTAGATCCCTCGGTCGAGCCCTAAAAAAGTCAGGCGTGACGATTCTATGCATCCAAGATGAAGCTTTGTCGATCGGTTTGTTGTGTTTCCCCTCTCTACTCATAGGATCTCGATCCACGTGTTCCTCTCGCGTGCTCATATCCTCGGGCCGCATTTTCATCTTAATCCTCAAAAAATCGTACGTATCCATCTGTTCTTCAGATAGAACTCTGCTAAGGATGTCTTCGGTTAGTTCGACGCGACCTCTTTTTTTACCTGTTTTATCAGCGAGGTACTTATTTCCTGGGTCGATCTTCACGTCATACCCTCTGACGGACATCTTCGAAATTAGTTTTTTTTTCGGATGAAGTTTCACTTCTGATCTTCCTTGTAGTCTAAGTGCCTCGTCTGATCCGGGAAGTACACCTTCAGGAAGCGGAATTTGTACCTGAAACTCAGTATCCTGGATTTCAGGATTTTTCTCAACCGTCAGCAATTCGCACCTGTACTTGATCATAGTCGACTTCGTTGGGTCGTTCCATATTCTTAGCAACCCTTTCAAAATTTCTCGAATCGGTTTCCGATACAAGTGTGCGGTTTTATACCCATTACAAAAGCGCCACTGTTTCATTGTTGCATTTTCGGTTTCATCCCCTTTACCGAAAGAAGCATAAATTTGCTCATCAGTGGCCAATTCCGTCGCGCGTGTGTCCGTACTGAAAGTCCCGTGTAAATTTGGCACATTGTTTACGTCGAGGCTTTTATGGTTTCCGTCTATGAACGTTTTTGCTGGCGTTTCTGGGTTGTGGTACGAAGATTCCATGTCCGCTTCCTGAACTAACGCTCGGAACAAGATCTCGTTATAGAAATGCACAGCAGCGTCGATTTCTTTAGCGGTTAGGGTCCTTAGGGATGAATCCTCCGGAGCGAAGTCTTCGGGCGTGACATGCTGCTTTATTTGGTCTCTAGCGAGGTAAAACAAATTTTCATTCAGGATTTGCACCTTCGCCAATTCAATTAAGTGGAGGTCTTGCTGATTCTCTTTTGTGATTTTAATTGGCCCGTCGATAGAACGCTGAGCGCACTCATCCAGTTGCAATTTGCTAGCCGTATGACTCTCATCATACGCTTCCAAAACTCGTTCTTTCCAAACAGCAAGCCCGTCCCTTTTAATGCCGCAGTTGGAAAAGAGTCCGACGTGGTGCTCGACATAGGACTCGAGAGATGCTTCGAATGTGCCAACAGTAGTTTCGGCAGCGTCGATTTTGGCAGCTACAACAGTTTTAACAGTTGAATCCAAAAGTTCCGACGCTACAACAGAGAATCCATACATGTGCTTTAACGCATAAGCCATGGGATCGCAATCCTTCTCGGCTAAAAGACCTCCAGCACCTCCGAAAGGAGTCTCTTTCTCTCCATCTCTCTTCGTGTATTTTGTTACACTCTGTGCAAGGCTTAAGATGGTTGACTTTAGGTTGTTCGCTCGCAAGTCTTCTAGTCGTACAGCCTGAGTGTAAGATAGTGAACGGGCCTCGCGTTGCAATTTTGCAGCAATATGTTTCCACCCCGTCTCCTGGTGAAGAAATGGCCATGGGTTTAAACCGCTCGTAAAACCCGGAGCGAGTTCCTCTGAATCAATAATTAGGCCAAGGTGCCGAATCTTATAATTTGTTGTTACGAGCGGGGCGAACGTAGCGTGGAAAAGCAGCTCTCCCAGCAGCTTGGCCTCCATTTTCGGAACTTGGACTTTCCACATCTCACCAGTTGCACGAAATCGATCGGTCAGTTTCATATAAGTTTTTGGCACGACAGTATTCTCTTCTCCTTCTGAAACAGCTCCTTCTGAAGGATCTACCACGGTCCACCAATCCTGGGAATCGGGTAAGTCATCCTCCCTGAGGGTTTTCTGGGTTACTTCCTCAGGCGCAATACCACCCGTCGTATCTTTCGACAGTTTGTGATGCAGGATGTTCACTGTCATCACAGAGTTCGCAACCAATTCCGTGCTCCCCTGTTCTTGAATTCGGGCAAGGTGAGTGTACTCCTGTCTGTCAGTACCAGTCCCGGCATCTCTATCGAACCTTTTTTGAGCTGCTTCTGCTTTTCCGTTTAATTGAACCACGTTGTTGTTTGCCACGATGTGTGCGTAGCGGAGTTTGTCCGATAGAGGACGTTTTCCGACCGTATACAAATACGCTTTAGTTTCATCCGCGTTCCAGCCGTCTTTGTTCATATTTCTAAGAACGGTCTGGAACTTGCCATACGTCAGCAGACAACGCAAGTGAATGTTCGCACCGTTAGATTGTAATGATGGATTGAAGTTCATGCTGGCGAACACCGAGGCCGCACTCTCGCCGGGACTCACCGTATCCTGGCAGAAGGGACACTTAACTCCTTCCTCGTGGGTGTGTGCTGCTTTTGCGACAGGTTGTTCGGCAATGGCTTTCGCATTTTTTTCGGCTTCGTCTAGAGATTGGTCGAGATCTTCAACGTCGACGTCGTCCGTCGCAAAACTTAGAGTCTGCCCGTCCATCGTGGACGCCATTGAACCATGCCCAGGACAGCCGTGACCTTTACAAGAACCTTTTTCATCAGATCCTCGTGCTCCAGCTGAAGAACCTCTCTCCCGCTTTGCTTCACCAACACATGAAGATGATCTTGCCAGTAGATCAGGATCTTGAACTTCACCTTCACCAGCAGCAACCCTCTTCCCAATGCCTAGTGCGAAAACGTTTGTGACTGGTTGTTCGGTTACAAGGAGGCATGCTGTCATTGCTGAATGACGGCATGCTGAAGTTCTGGCAGAACTTTTTCTGCTTTTACGCGACATCTTATACGAGTTAGAAACGTGTTACGATCAATCGATTTGACTAGTGGAATTTGAATTTGAATAGAATATATCTGAGGTCAAGCTTCAACTATGCTTATCTCAAGAACTGAGCGTATCTCACAAATTGAACCTTTCTAAAAAAACTGAGCTTATCTAATAAACGTCTTATTTACTGAGCTGCGTTTATTTTCTGGATAAGCGTTTTCAATAATGTAATCTTTCTACGGCTAAAAAAATTTTTCTACTACTTTTAACCTTGTTCTTTTCGTTTTTAACTTTTTCTACTACTGTAAGAAACTTAACTTTAATCGGTTGAATAAACGAACAACCTGAATCAATCAACAGTTGCTGCGGGGAAAAAATTGAAATGATGTTACGAAGATGTTACGATGTTTCGCTCACGCGGCTCGAATATGGGGAATACGCTCGCAGCTACATACGATCGCGGCTAGATATGATCGCAGCTACATACGATCGAGGCTAGATACGCTCGTAGTTAGATACGCTCGCAGTTACATAGTGCCACACTCGCTACTAAACGCGCTCTCTGCTAGATACCTCTATTGCTAAATAGCCATGCACTCGTCTCTGTTAAGACGTTCTCTACTTACTCGACTACACTCGCATTGCTGCTATTGCATTCTCGACTCTTCTCTTAGTTCTACCATTCAGTTCGGATCACCAACCGTCTGCTGCATGCAGACTGAGTTCACTGCATGCAGACTGCCGCATTTTGCAGGAGTGTCGATGTCTGCAGGAGTGCGATTTTTTTTTGGAATACCACATTTTGCAGGAGCAAGTTATGGAGAATGACGATGGGATTATTGTCAGGAATGATGTAGGAAGTATCTCATTTCGCAGATTCCCACCTTCCCACACTTCACCACAACTAACCACCAGAAACAGCTCACGATGCCGTTTTCTTGGTGAGAAAAGACTCCTCACTTTTAGGAAACTCCATGCTCTCCGACATTTTTGTGTCTTATACACTCTCCGACATTTTTTGTGTTTTATACACTCTCCGACATTTGGACTCCACCATTGAGATGAGCTGCGCTTCCAACATCGAGTGCTCGGATCTGGCGGAATCCCACCGTCGAGCTTTGGCATCCACTGTCAAACTCCTATTATTGCAACGATACCAGCCGAGTTTGGACTGACGATCGGATTTGAACTGAAGATTACATTCGTGCTGCGCATGAATCTGTCGAGAAGATCGAACAGAATCTCTCGACAACATCCGTCATTGCGCTGACGTCAACTTCTCTTCTTGTCAACAAAACTGTCATCTTACCGATTCATTCCTAAAAAAAAACTCGGGCTACCGAAAAAGAGTTCTCAAAATCGTAGCTATTTCCATCCAGCACGGGCTTCTATCGTACGATTGAAACTTCAGTGTCTAGTCCACCGTCATTAGCCAACTGTTGCTACCCGACCGTCTTCACCGAACCTTCATCACCCAACCGTCTTCACCCAACCGTCATCGCATCTGGTATACTCCACTTGGTCATGATTTTGTCTGGTGGTTTCGCCGGTGCTACTGCAGGTTGATTCCCGAATGTCTTCCCACATGTTATCCATCCTAATATATCGCTTTTGGATCCGAACCCATCCCTCAAATAATAGACACCCTTCTCGCCTGTAACCGCATGACAATCGTCAATTAGATTACATAATTCGATTGCCTTTCCCAGCGAATGCTTTGCACACTCGAACTTCATCCCGTGCAATGCGTCCGTTTCGCACAATGGATGCGCTGTTGCTTTGATTCTACGATTACCGAGCCTGAGAAACTGATTTTCTTTGCAATCATAATCTTCTTGCGGCCCCAAAACTTTGGGACTGGCGACTTGCTGGGGTGATGGCGGCGTTTCGTTCACATTCGGAGTATCTAGGAATGGATTTGCAGCTTGTTCGGGAATTTCACAATCACCTCGATCTTCACAGGTTGGGACGTCTACGATAGGCACTGCCTCATCGTTGTAAAGTGGTTCGTCCTGTCCTGCATTTAGCCTTTGTTCCGGTTTCGCCATGAGGTTTTGACATAGTTTGCATTTATCACCACCTGCTTCAGAGCCGCCGATGCAGTGCTCGAGACAGTCGGAGGGGGACTTGTAGGGTTTCGGTTTCTGGACCAGGTCGAGGAGTTGCTGCTGGATTGCGGCGGTAAAAGAGGTGTGAATTGACTTCGTTGGTTTCCCTGTATCGCCTGCATCGAAATACGACGCGAGGACATCTTCAATGAATGCGCTATCTGGCGTTATATAGTTCGCTAGAACTGACATCTTAAATTTTCCCTAGCACTCAAGACTTAATACCGTCTTTTCTGCTCCGCCGTCTGAGATTTCTACGTCTTTTAGATTTTGTGAACGTCGAGTTCAAGTTGTATGCACTGGGGAAGGTTTTCATGGATCTCATGGCTTCACGAGGCGGCTTCCTATTCTAGACTTCTCAGGTTCTCTTCAAGGGGCTCTCTCCTAGAGGAACTCTCCAAGAGGATCTCTCCAATAGCATCTCTTCGAAACACGACTAAATCCACTACTCTGACAATAAATCACCCCTGCACATAAGGACAAAATGAGAGAGTGTTTGGAGTGGAAAGAGGGAGTTGTGTGAGAATCTTTGGCTAACAAAGGGAGTTCCTTCTGCCAACAAGAGGAGTTACGCCGATTTTGACGCTGTTTTCCGCGTGTTTTACGCTAAGAGTGCGCCGAACAACCCCCAAAGTCTCCAACCAAGACCAACGACGCGAATATTTGAGAGCATCACCGTGAGTTCCTACCTCAGAGCCGCTCAGCGGTCTGCTGCAGGAGAAGCATAGAATGAAATGGCTCCTCAGCTAGGTTGCGGCTTATTGATCGTCGAGAAAAATAAGAGCGAGTTGCCTCTTCAACTACTCTGCAAGCTGTTTTTTGCGCCAAGTCGAGTCAGTCTGCTGCTGAAAGAGTCATTCACCACCCAGGAGACTCCGAAGGAGAAGCATAGAATGAAGTGGCTTCTCAGCTAGGTTGCCGCTTTTTGATCAGAGAGAAAGATAGGACCGAGTTGCCTCACGCAATGAACCGTTACCACCCGCACAACATCAAACCCAGACCAACGATGCGAATGTTCGAGACATTACCAGCACGAACAAGCGTGAGTTCCTGCAAGCCTACACGACAGTCGTCGCCTCCAAAACGAACATCCTGGTCAACTTCCTCTTGCCTCGCTCCTGCTAATACTGTAGATTCACGCGAATCAGTTCACCGAAAGGAACGAGTACCCTACGACCCACGACACAAAACACGAGAACAGAAGGACCCTAGCGAGGAGCCTTGCAAGAACATAATGCTTCTGCAATGAGCCTTGCTAAGCAAGGAATTTTCCGCGAGGAAACAGCTTTACGAATCTTGCGAGACAATTACAAAGGATCCCGGTCTGTAACAGATACTTGGTATTCTTTTAATACCCTCTGTCAGTATATACCGTCTGTTTTAAAAAAATGATAAGATCTAAGCGATACTAAACTCGATGCAATACTAAACTCGTCTGTTTTAAAACTTAAAGCCTAGGGCACATTTTACGCCTAACTTCATTTTACGCCTAACTTTATTCCTAGCAGGTTCACACCTGACTTTATTCCTTCTGATTTTAGTCTTGATCCTACTCTAAATGTCATAAAATACAGACGTGCGCAACTGTACATCGAACGCCGACGCACGATAGCATGACGCACTACCTTAGTGCGCAGGCGGCGCTTCTCTCAGACAGTGTCCGACGTCTGTAGCAAACAGCCTGACTGTCTGTCAGCAGAAACAGACTGTTGTTGGCAGACGACAAGCACACAAGTCTGGCTTTTCTGGGCTGCGATTCGTAGCCTGCGGATGCATCTAAAAAATGTCCTACGTAACATTTTTCTCTGAAAACTATACAATCTGTGCCACGTTGCAACGTGTCCAACGTTACCACGTTGTTATACACGTGCTAACGCGGTGAGGGAAAGTAGTCTATATTCTCAAGTTCAACTCTGTGTTCAGATCATCCCTAGCCCTGTATCACCTACTTAGCCGTCAGATACCCCTGCAATTTCTCCACTAAAGCTTCGAATTCGTTGTACACCACCGAGTCGGCAATCACATCGTTTTTGTAGTTATGCAACTGTACGAACTCGCGAAAGACATTCACAAAATCAGCTCGCAGTTCCATGCGTTCGGAATCTGCACCATCTGATGCCAATGGCCCATCACGTTCGGGAAAGAATGGCGTCGATGGACCCATGCCGCCGGACCAATAAACGGGGTACTCTTTCTGTTTCGCACTACTTTGTGCGACATCTTCCTTTCGTGCGACCTCAAAACGACCGAAATAACTCCTCATAAGACGGTATATTTCGCAATCGGACAGTGGACAGATGTCGAACAGAGTGTCGATACTGCCACCACGGGAATGACGAGCATGTGAGTAAAAATTGCGGTGCTCATCGGCTGCGTGCCGTTTCAGATACCAAACTACCTCGAGCGCAGATTTGAATTCTTCCAACTCGCGCTTTTGGTGTGTCGGTAACGTTCTACGATAACGAAGGTAATTAATCGAGGCGGTCACGATGGCTGGACTCAAGCTGGTAAAATCAACGGTAACATCGTCACTTACGAGTGAAGCTGTGTCTCCATGCACTACTATTTCATCAGCTGCTTGAGCTTGCGATACTGTTTCCGCGGCGTCAGGGAGTACGTCACCTGCTTCAACTGCAGGAGCTGGGCCAGAATGTTTATCTGGGACAGATTCTGCATTGTAGGGAACGCTATCACTTTTACTACTTGCTGGTTCCCCAGCCGGAGCTGTTTCCTCGCCCGGCTGCGGACCCCTCAGAGCGCGTTGGGCAGAGGGAGCACGGCTCCGAGATCCTGCATCGGATGCAGCACCTGTACCCCAAATATCGGTCATAATTTCTTTCTTGTAATCACTAATGATGTCGCAATTCATCACTCCACCACCTCCTGTAAGCAACATCAACAGATATCCAGCATTAGCTTGCATTGTTCGACTGTCGTTGTGCTCCGTATATTGCTGTGCTGCATAAGGCGGTGGTAGCAAAGAAACGGATCCGGGATAATTCGGAATCGTGGCACTAGCTAGTGGTCCTGATCGGACACTTCTAAGTTTCTGGATGGCTGCGACAGGCCTTACTGCAGCAGGCTTCGCAACGCGACTGAGAAACATCCCGCCGACTACTTTTACGACACAGGACAGACTTGCAAGGTGTAACACGACACCGATGCGTACGACGTGTGGGAGGCGAAGTGTAGGAAACCGAATAGAAGACGACATTTTGTAATCTGAGAGAAGCGGAGAGAAACGAACGCAAAGTTGCAGTATTGAAAAAAGAATAGCTGGACAAATCGTAGAATTCGCAGTGAACTGGAGAAGGTGGCGGTGAAGAGTCGCAGTATTCTGAGATAAATCACTAGTGACAATGAAGAGTTGAGTAGGGACTAAAACTCAACTGCGTAAGTAAAAAATGCTCCAGCAGCTCCTAAAAAATACATCGCACAACGCAGAAGAGGATATCGCTGCAAGGAATTTTTGAATTAAAAACTACCATATGGAACAGGTGCAGAATGCCTGTCATGTGCAGACAAACCTGGAGAAACAAACGTCAGAAAAACGAACATCGAAAAAAATCACTCAATAACATCGGAATCACTTTTGTATAAATCTAAAATCTAAAACTACGCTACGGCATATTCCAAAAATACTGTTACTGCAATCATATCGACCAATTACCGTCGAGATAATTTTACAAAGCGAGTTACTACCCATGAATACGTTAAGCTTTTTCATCTACCATTTACCCTTTCCATCTACGACCATTTTCGTATTTACCCCAATTACGTCAAACCCCTCTGCTTCGCACCATTCATTTGTTCCTCCGGTTTGCTCTCCCACCACATTTTCTTCGCACCACATTTGCTCCGCACCACATTTGCTCCGCACCACTTACGTATTCTATTCTTTTGTTTATAAAATCATAATGCTGACAGCATTGCTGTTCTAAAAAAACTTCCCTATCATCTAGTCACCACTGTTACTGTAAATTGTAAAACTGCACTGTAATTGTAAAACTGCGCTCCGACTGGGGCGACTTACGAAAATAACTTCTAAATTTGAGGAGACGTCTATGATAAATTCACACCGCACTTGTAACGACCTCGATTTCTTTCTAGCATTCCTTTTCTTTACAGCATTCTTTCCACCTGTAGCATCGATTTTCTTTACAGCATTCTTTTCCCCTATAACATCCTTTTCCTTAACAACATTCTTTTCTTCTGAACTTCTACCTTTCATTCGACTAATCGAGCATGCAACAACTCAATGTATCGAAATCGGCGTTAGCCCATTCTTATGCCCATGTTAAAACCGTTATCCACGCATTTAATGATCTTAAATGCTTAGCTAAATGATTTTAAACGCCACTGGCAGCCAATGGACTGGATCATCAACAGCATCGGTATTCTTCCTACCAAACTGTCCTTCACACCCCATATACGGCAACCCCGACGGCGGGCGCCATGCCGTTCCTCTGCATGATGACGGATCTTTCCATTTCCAGATGGGCGATTTCTGATTCTAGACCGGAAATTCTCGCGCACATGAAGCATGCGACGATCAGGAATGGCCAGATAAAGATCCCAATGATGATAAAGAACGTTAACAAGCACTGGGACGAGGCCAAGTCGTTCGTCTTGTACGCGATTCTTGCATTAACGTCGTCGAGAGCGGAGACGCCAACAATCAACGGAGTAGTTTCGACCGCGTTAACTGGAACGGCGACCACGTTTTGATGGTGGTGGTGGACCTGTTGTGGTTGCTGTTGAGGTTGTTGCTGATATTGCTGCTGAGGTTGCTGTTGATATTGTTGCTGATTCATCATTGGCTGCTGTTGCTGTTGTTGCATCATAGGCGCTTGCTGTTGCTGCATCATAGGTGCCTGCTGTTGTTGCATTGGTGCTTGCTGTTGTTGTTGCATCATAGGTGCCTGCTGTTGCTGCATTTGCTTCGAGTTTCTATTAGACTGGCTCACTTGAGCCTGATGGCCCTGCATTGCCTGCTGTTGCATGTGCGGATTGGAGGCAGGATGTGCATTAGGACCATTTACGTCTTGCGGATACATCTTATTCGAAGGATACTTCTTCTAAGTATTCCAATTCTACGTTTACCACTCCTACTAGTTTTCTACGTTCTCTTTAACTTCTGATTCACTGCCTTTAATTCACTGCTTTACTGCTTCTATTTCACTTCTTTACTTCTTCTAATTCTTAAGTTTACCACTCCTGTTGTACTTAAATTTTTATCCAAAAAGTGTTTCTGACGACTGTCGCTCGCTAGTAGTTATTTTTCAATGGGTCAAAAAGAAAATTGCAAAAATGCAAGATTCGAAGGGCTGTCGATTGGGAGTTGCAATGCGAAGGGCTGTTAAAAGGATTTCGAGATTCGGATTTTGTGATTTTGCGACTTTAAATCTTTGAAGCCTATTCTGTAGAGAGTACTGTTGCATGAGACATAATCATGCGTATGCTTCCGAAAATCAAAGTTCAGACGCGGAATCCGACGTTCTAATTGAAGTTCGGAGGCTGATTAGAATCGATCGCTTGCTAAATATCTACGCGGACGCTGAATCTACGCGGATGTTAAACGTAAGCGGATGCTATCCAATTTGTTTGCTATTTCTATGCTCTCTCACACGAATGATACAACAGCGATCGGAACTATGAAAATGATGCTACTGACCTCGCAGATGAAGCTGGAAAATCAAAAAACGAAGACCTACGATCATTGCGGGGCTAAGAATTGACGACCCATGGAAGTCGCTCGGAAATAATCAACCGAGTCGCGCCGTGTCAAGTTATAGTATAACTCGCGCGGCCACTGCTACCGCCACGCTAGATAACCAGCAGCGCACGCGCACAGGGGCACGCACAAAGCACGCACTGCCACGCGAGCAACCGGGGAATCAAAACCCGGACACCGGGCCAACCGACGCAAGTCTTAACTCCAACCGCGCGCGCTTCTCTGCAGGCTGCCCTTCCGCTTCGCTCTTCTCTCGGCGGCATTGATGAATCCGCGCGTTATATTTGGCAAACTCAACAGAGTTCTCCAAAATTCCCGGACGCGTTGGTGACGCATAGCGCCCTCGATACTCAGCGCGGCAGTTCTCCATTTGAGTTTGGCACCGCAGAGGTGGCTCTGTTCATCGGCAGACGCTGCGCCACGCGCAGCGCCGCCGTTATCGAGAACACCGCAGAGGCGACTGGCGCTGCGGCGCCGTTCATCGATCCTGTCCGTTACGTTTCCGATTTGCTCAGACGTTGGCTCCGTGTTCGTCGAGAGTTGGTTGTTGGCAGCGCCCGCAGTGTCGCGTCTCCCTGCCCCAGTATCAACTTCCCGCCGCAATGATATGATTATTGCGCTGCCCCTCGATGTCGCCGTATTCGTTGGGTTTGGACTTCCTCATACGCGACTGTACGCATAACTCGCGCAATGAACTGCGCACGCGCACAGAGACACGCACCAGGCACGCATAACTTGGCACGGCCGCGGCGGGGAACAGCCGGGCCTTTTTTTTTTTTTTTTTTTTTATGTCCGCCCTACTGTAAAACCACCTCAAGCAGAGCATTGGCATCGGCCGAATCCGGGAACTACACAACCAATGAATCCAATAAACCCAGAAATCTCAATATCATACACAGGTGCGTTAAAACTAAACGCGACCATAGATAGAAACTTCTATATTAGCGGGAAATCAGAAATTCATCGGAAGACTGGAAACTACTTTCCTCTAAATCTCAAAAGAGAGACAAAGTACTAGCAATCTCATAAATAGGTGCGAGGTTACGATGGGTGAGATGAGATGAATAAGATGCGATTAAGATTAGAGGGGATAGAAACTCAAAGATTCAATGGAACCTACGAGCAAGTATGTCTATATGTCAAAAAATCAAAAGCTTAAAAACTTGAACAAACAGCAAAAAGAATACATCAGTACTAAACATAACAACATACTAAGAAACAAGGATCTGTGGTGGAATCTAAGAACCCAATAATTAGACAAAGATAGACTTACTGAGAAATCTTTTTAGTCCACCGATTCTTCTTTACCTTACCTTCATAATACTGAGCAATGTTCGCTCGCATATGCTCAACCAATTCAATAGCTTTTTCTAATGCATTTTCCTGACTAGTCGGCACGTTACGCTGAATCCTTTCGCCTTTATGACTTACAGAACAAACATACGTCTCCTTACTTTTATTAAACGTAACACCATTTGGTAACTTAACATTTACATCAGCCTCAGGCTTCTTCTTAGCATGAGTAGCTCGCGGGCCAGTTTTAATTCCACGCCCACGCAAACGCCCACTTTTCAGAGCATTCTTTGTTGCCAATGTAGGACACTTAGCACTAGGAAAGGCCCTTTCGAAGTCCTCAGCATACTTTTTCCTCTTTTCAGCAATCACAAACCGCAATGCACTCCTTACATCCTTAAATTCATAACTTTCGTAGGAAATAACAACCTTTTTTTTCTTTTTTACAGTGTCCATATCTGCAGCAAAGCCACAAGCGTTCACCTCGGCAAAAGACGGGACGATGTCCCGATGTACGCAAGCGTTCGCGTGTACGTGTCCAATGCCGCGAACAATACCGACGGCTTCCCACCTCTGCAAATCAGCGCTTCCGATGTGTGACTGTCTATGTTGCAGAGATGGCCCGAGCGCCTTCATCTCTACCACTCCTAGACGAGGCCCGCCGTCGTAATCTGGATGAATGTATGCCAAGCGGGACAAATTCAGCGAGTAGTCCATAGTAAACCAGACTAGTGCGTCGCTCTAACCTTATCGCTCTAACTTTATCGCTCTAAACTCTCACTCACTCTGGTGCTCTCTAGTTCTTAAAATTTTCTTTATAGAACTCAACACCGAACAGCAGCGTCTAGACACGAACCAGACAACCCAACATGACACTCTTCAACAATTATTACGAAATTGAGTGCTCTGGTACTCCGAAATTGGAAGGACTCTGCAATGGAAAAAACACAAAATTGCTGCAGTTATCGCTACATTGCAATGAGCCACAACAGAGACGTTCGAGAGTCTAATGACAAAGTCTAATCCTAAAGTCCACTCTTTTGAAGTAGATACGTTAAAAGGCTATTCGATTCGCTCTGCTATACGTCGATTCAACTTCAACCCCGTCAATAGAATTCTCGCTAGGGTGTTTCCTATTCTTTGAATCCCCACAATTTCTATCCATTTCCCGTGCTGCTCCCAAATATACCGGCCGTAAAACCAAACCCACCAATCTTCAACGAATCGTCAACCAGCAGAACCAAATATCCGGCCAAACCAAAACATTCGACTCAAATCGCAATTAATTTCGAATCGGAAACGATAAGATCTCCTCATTAGCTAGTACCGACCCAGCTTCTTATCGCAATCGATAAGATGATAAGATCAGCACTTAAGCCGCCGACGCTGCTTCCCCACTGAGAATTTCCAGAGCGGTTTTTAATCCGGAGATCTCCTTTTCCCGTCGTTCCTTCCTTTGTTCGTAGGAATCCACCTTAACCTCGCATTCTTCCTGGATCTTTTGTTTAAACACGTTGGCGTCTTCGAGTTCTTTCTCCGCCGCCTCCAAGTCTTCATCCGCGTCCGCCATCATTTTTTTCAGTCTCGAAATCTCAGCTTCATTTCCCTGCATGCTCTGTTTCGTCACAGCTGTCTCCAGTTTGAAATCCTCCATCGCCTTTTTGTAATCCGCCGCCAATTCCGCTTCGATCGATTTCGTATCTGCGTTCTGACGAGAGAAGTCCGCTTCGGCTTCCTGCAGAAGGAAAATAATCGCGTTCGCATCCTTCGTGCGTGTTTGCATGCGCGTTTTGGTTTGGGTTTTCATTTGTGTGAAGGATGTGAAAGAGGTTTGCATAAACTCTTCCGTCGGTGCGGCTTCTTCGCCCTCTGGCGCGCCCTCCGAGAAGTATTCCTGCAACACAGTAATTGCTCGAGAAACCGCTTCTGCATTCGACGCCGAACGTTCAATCTCCTCATCATTTGTTTTCTTCTCCTCTGATCGAATCTCTGTCATGCTCTTGGTGTCTTCCATGATTTCTTCTAATCGCTTTTGCAACTTCCCGTTCTTCTTCACCAAAGTGTCCTTGTCAGCAGTAGCCTGTTGTAGTCGCGCATTAATTTTACCATGCTCACGCGTCTTCTTTTCGATGTCCTCTTTCGCTTTTTTCGAGGCCTTATCACAATACGCCTTCTTCGTCTCTGCTTCGGCTGCTTCTTTCTCGAGACGGCCGATCATGGTCTTGATCATTTCCTGCACCTTGCCGAATGGAGACTCTGCGACTCGGACGGAAATTTGTTGGAACGCGGTCGCGACGGAACCCTGCATTGTGCGGGCGAGTTTCTCGAGATAAATGCTAGCTTTGGTCTTGCGCGTCTGAATCTCCATGGATTCCGTTTGCGTTTGCGAGTTTGTTTCCGCGTTCAATTGCACGAAAGCATAAACATTAGCGTTCGTCTGCAACAGATCCGGTGCCTGTTCGAGAATTTGTTGCGCTTTCTGCAGAGCGGTCAACTGCTCGGTGAAGTCCGCTTGCAGGCGATCATGATCCTCCTTCGCGGTCTTGCATTCAATGGTGTTGTCGTTCAAAGTAGTTTTCGATTCGTTCAATTCGCCGGTCAAAGTTGTGATTTTCGACTCGGCCTTACCTTGGTTTTCTCCGGCGGTTGCCTTTTTTTCCTTCTCACGAACAATAGTCGCGTCGTAGGTGTCGATCTCGTTTCTGAGTTCTTGAATAACGAGCATCTTCTTCTCTTTCTTGGCAGACCATTCTTGTTGGCGTGCATTACGGGTAGCTTCTTCTTCGGCCATGAACTTCTCGAACATGTCGATCGTGCCGCCCATTTTCGATTCGTATGCCTTTGTTTCCCCAGCTTGGGTCGTAGGTTGCATGTTTAACGAGGTATCGGCAGCCTGCATGGTGAGGGATTCGGTATCCGAGGACGACATGGATAAGAGGGATAGAACGCTGTCCTTGTGCTCGAGAGTAGAGAGATCCGCACGAACTAAGGCGTCCATTGCTTGGGTAACCGCATCGAGTGATTTCTGTTGCTTCGCAAGGAATCTAGCATGGTCTTTTTTACGATTCTCCTGGAGCAAAACGACTTCATCACCACTTGCAGCAGCGTCTTCGGCTGCTTCTTTTTCCGCTTTTTCCTTCGCGTCGTTGGCTGATTGTTGTAATGCACGAATTGCGCGACCGACCATGGAAACCGTCTTCGCGGATCCTTCGTCCAGCGCATTGAATTCTTCAGTTTCTTCCTTGAAAATCTTCTCGGCTTTCTCCAATTTCTCGTTCGTCTTTGTGAGTTTTTCGTTGGCAGCCTGCAACTTGTCGCTGGCTTTGACAACCTTCGCTTTTGCCTCTTCTGCTAATGCACGTTGTTGCGTGAGTTGTTGACCGAGCATTTCGATATTGTGTTTTTCTTGCGTATGAACTTTCGAACATTGATCTTCAACCTTATCGAATTCGTCACGAGCTGTTTTGGAATCCTGTTGAACCTCGCTGATCATATCCTTAACCAATTTGATCACTGGAGCGATGCTACCAGATTGCTTCTGCTGGAGTACAGCCGCCTCGGTACCGACGGTGCCACCGAGAGCGACCAACATTTGGGCGGAAAACTTCATTTTGTTGGATTGGAGGTTTCCGTTGGAGATTTCCGTTTATGTGGGTTTGAAATCTGTCGATTTGTCGATTTGAAATCACTCGGATATATCGTTAGATATGTGGTTGTAGATGTGTGGTTGTGGTCGAAATTCGGAGTCAGAGCTCACGATTGAGAAAAAAAACTGGAGGAATAAAGTCAATGACTACCCCCGCTAGAAACGCAATATTCGAGTAAGTGTAGATTGAGCGCGGAGAAAAGATGAAAGTGTAGTAGAGTTGTGTCTTGGTTCAGAATCACTCCTTTTGGGGTTCACTCTAGATCCTGAAGACGTCAGGAATGATCACTCTCCATTATGTCTCCCTCTCCACTGTCTCTCCACAACAGGAAATTCTGTCAGGAGTAAATCCTCATCTCCTTTCACATCTCACACTAGTACTACCGTGACCGTAGTGACTGCAATTTCTCTCATTACAAAACGGTATCCTCGATACCATAAATGCACAAAACCTCAGGAGTGAAAATTCGACCATTCAGATCGACGCAACTCAACGAACAGCTTTAGAGGCGCCACCGTTTGGAATTTACTACGGTAAATACTTCACGGTTCTTGGACTCCAGACACATTAATAGGTCCTTGGACTATAGACTCAGACTCTTGGAGTCATCATAGAATAAGGAGTCTTGGAGGTAACAGTTTTCTCTTAAAGTTACAATGATGCTGATATGTCATCATGCACTGATTTCTCATATAACGGTTCTTCAGCTGAATGCAAAGCATTGGCAAAAAAGATACAACAGTTAAGATGTTCAAAAAAGACGTCAATGTTATGCGTGTGTAACCACTCTGATGGACTCTTCCTGGTACACTGGATAAGAGCAGCGCGTGCAAGGTGCACATCTTGTTTCGCATCATGATTTAGAATTTCAAAAGACCACTCCATCACTGGTACTAAATTGAACAATTTCATTCTCAACGCTGGATACGACTGCATCTGCTATGTACAATGTAACCGACGTACAACCCATCACCTACGCATTAACATGCAGGCTACATATAAACCATCTCCTTGTTTACTGAGTTTTGCAAAAATATTTGCACACAACTGGCGAACGTCACAACGAAAAACAGTAATTGTAGTCGCGCCGACAGATTCAACGTGTTCACCAATCCCAAATCCGCGCCTGCTGTTACCGCCGCAACGTGACTCCTATACGGTAGACCCGTCTCCGGATTCAGAACCATCGAACTCGTAATCGTTATCCCGTTTTTCACCGAGCCAACAATGTTCGCGGCGTTCGTCTGTGACGCATTGTGTGTGTTTATCAGTAGGGCTTCGCCGCCTAGATCCGAAATCACATCATCCGTCATATCAACGATGCGATACGGACGACCTAAGTCATTTAATT
>JACKZZ010007487.1_pt1 | contig 35221 bp, 20 predicted proteins | sample 8027871 | NCBI WGS metagenome assembly JACKZZ01 (sample SAMN15724774, study PRJNA655200) | protist metagenome | isolation source: fluorescence activated cell sorting (FACS) single amplified genomes of... | place: USA: West Boothbay Harbor, Gulf of Maine | collected 2000-07-19
GAAAGCAGCGAGCAGTGGGGATTTACCAGTCGTAAAAGAAGGGAAGGAAGAGAAGGAAGTAAAACCTGATCCTTCAACAGTTGATCCTGCTGCTATTACACCAGGAATCGAAGCTCTTGTTGATGGTGTCGCAAGTGAGGAAGATGAAGCTATTGGTTTAAGTGATATTGAAGTCGCAAAATATTCCTTGGCTATTATGAATTCAAAGGATCTTGTCAAGAGGCTTTGCAAATCAGATCCACTTAAGACATCTCCAAAGTCAACTTTGCTACTACAGAGGCTTGATGATTATTTCGCGAATGAGTATAATAATGTGTTAGAATCACCCTTAGTTAAAGAGCACGAACAATTGGTTGGATTTTCCAAATCTGTTCTTCATTATTTGAAACACTTTTGTCGACGAACAAATTTTATTAAAATCCAAAGGCAATGGTTGTTGGAATGTGATGATCTATTCAAGAGGATTACTGGACTGACGGAATTAGTGCAAGAAGAGCGAGAACGTGAGGGAGGAGTGTTGACGAGACTTAAAAATGACACTTACAATAAATTGCAATTGTATTTAACATTGAGGGGTCTTGTTGAACGGAAAATTATAATGCTTGAACAGGTTTCTAATAACCGTCAAACTCTTCTTCAAAATATAAACACTTCCCTAGCTTTTGTTGAAGCTGAATATGCGGAAATGGCCCTGTTGCGAAAGAATATTGTTGGTGATATATGTATCGCTGCAAGTGTTCTTTACCGGGCTGGTTGGTTACCAGATGCTATGCGATCTGAGACGTTAGAAAGCCTTCGTCGGAGTGCCAAGCGCATGGGTCTAAACTCCTCAGATTGCCCCTATATTGTCGGATCAATATTGGATAGATATCAAATCCGAGAATGGAACATATCTCGTACTTGTGACGTTTGTCGCACCACCCCTCTTCTTAATTCCCTATCACTTGTCCACATTAACCCAGGCTATTCTTTTGTTATTGATCCTGAGGGTGTTGCGCGTAATGACCTCGCTAGCTCTGTTCCTAGTAGTTATACCGTACAGGAAGTTACAGCTGCAGATTTCAGTATTGCTACACTCTTAGAATGGGTAGCACATGCTCCACTGGTACCTACTGAAGGCGACTCTTATACTGGTGCCGATTGGGCAGATGTGGGTGTTGATAGTGATAACGTAGCTTCGGAAGATGACAAAGCGTTATCTATTGAGAAGGATGCTGCCGATTTAGAGTCAGAAAACGGTGATTCACAGGCACAGACCGACGTGAAGTACAATGGTCCAGTGACAAAGAAGATATATATAATAATCAACGACGCCCAGTCGGGTTGCTCTGCTGATTTGGTTACATTTCTCTCTGCGCGTCAAGATCGTGGCACTCATGACAAAACACCTGGTGGTGAACATGTACACGGGGCTAGGAGCATGCATGCGTCATTGAATAATACATTATTGGCCTTCACGAATGCATTACCGGGTGATTATGCGAAGCTTTATAGCGTTCTTCCACTGTGTCACATTAGACTGGTGCTCATCTCACCACAACCGCCGGTACTACTCGACGATGGTAGAGGATGGCCACTACCATTGGTATGTTTTCAGCGCATGACTCCTATTCATTGGGTGTCTGGAGCCGTGCCATCATTTCACGTCGACCCTGACCCCTTGAATACCGTGTTGCACAAAACTTACTCACCTGATATGTGCCTGGAACACTGTTTGACAAAGGAAATGCTCACAACTGTGTCACCTTTACATAATTCATCACTAGTTGAGATCAATGTTAAAGTATTGGAATTATCAAAAAGAATGTATAGCCATGAAAATCAAGTTGTATCCAAGCTTTGGGATTTGGATAGGGCACAGGAGAAGAAAACACAAGCCACAAAGAAGGAATTGGAGAACTCTCGCTTACCGCCAGACCCACTAGTGGACACATTACAAATGGACCTGTCATTATTGGTAGACCCTGAAGCTTTGGCTTTGCTTGGAAATCCTGAAGAGGGACGAGTAATTGATGCTAAAGTATGCGAGAGTCTTCTTCACCAAGAGCGTGATTTATTTGTCTATCAGATGGTAATACAAGAATTATTCGTGATGAGCTCGCGATTCTTTCGTATGTGTGGTATTATGATTCCTAGCTCATCGTATGCTCCGTATGCCCTTACCCAAGGGTCTATATGTAAAAAGTTTTTGAGGCCTCTTATGGACAGTAGATACAAGGAATTCATGATAGTTCCAGCCAGTCTCTACAAAGTATCGCGAATCGGGTCCTGTATTAGGCGACTTCAGAACAATTTCCGGCGTTTCGTACAGGTTAAAAAGGCAGATACAAATTATCATCATCATCATTGGTTAGCTCCTGATGGTACTACCGCAAAAGGAAATCCCACAAAAGGAAATCCCCAAAATACGCCGATATCAGTGGCTCAAGCGAGTACTATGGCAACACTTCGCCATAAACAGCGTCAAAGGTGCCAAGCAGACCTTTCTTTTATCACTCGTCATATGCGTAATATATTTTTACAGGAGGCGTTTACTTATATGTGTAAGTACGTCGTACCGTCGCAGGAGTGGATGGTCAAATTATGTGTAACTTTAGTTGCATGGGGTTCATCAGAAAAACCTTTTGTTCCTGAAGATTTGCGCATTCTACGACATATAATAAATGCTGCGGTGCAGAATGAAGAGCCACGATACGCCCTTGACACATCACTCGGATTTGCTGATGATGAAGTGAATGCTGCCGCAGGAGCTTCTGAGACACGCGACAACAGCAGACAAAGGCGGTCATCTACTGTTGGTTTAATAAAGAAAGTCGAAAATGAAAATTCATTGGAAAGAAAATTGTCGCTAAAATCTTCTATCGAGGAAAATTTGTCCGCGATTTGGCGTGGTGGGCAGGACAGGCCCGCGGAAGTACCAGTGAAACATACCACGGAGGCTCGCCGGAGCCGTGTTCATGGCGTTTACAACGAGCTTTTAGTTTTGAATACCACTGTTACGCGAGAATCGAAAGGCAGTTCTCACCTTCCTGATATCTGGCGCGACATGGAATGGCGAAAATTAGGTTTTGGGATTATTAATGGAATGTGGATTAATACAAATTGCGTTCGTTGGGCAATTGGAGAAATGAAATCCGCTTCTGGTGCAACTATGCACGGAATTCCCAATTCTTACCTAATTCCGAAATCTCTCAAATTTGAATGGATCTGCACTTTTACTGACGTCCCAATATGCAGAGCTATCGTTGACAAAATAGGAGCACCATCTCCTAGGGGAATAGATACATTCGAATTTGAATGGATGCAATGCCATGGTGTACGCATTTTCACTATGTTGCCAGTTGTCAAAGCTGCTGTAAATGTAATACAAATGCCCCGTCATAGACAAGTGATAAAGAAGGTTGCCCATTCTACCCGAAGTGAAGATTTCGCAAGTTTGGAAGTTGTCACAGCACCTACTATCAACACTAGCACTAGTAGCAGTAGTAATGGAAAAGTCCCTAGTGTGTCATCTAGTAAACTACCAACAAATGGATTTTCTCGTGCTCGAGCTTTATCTGTGGTAAGTGATGTAATGGCTCAGCGACAATCCAATTCAGCTTCTGGTATTGGAAATGCTATTAGATCAGCAGATGCTATCACTGAAAATGAAGGGGGTTTGTCGTCTGGTAAAGCCTTAGCATGCAAGGCCCCTCCTACTTCTTCTTCTTCATCAAAGTCTCGATCGCAAAAATCTGCATCTATTGAAGATGATTCTACGAAACAAAAGAAGAGCCAAAAGCAAGTGATGGAGGAAGCTAAAACTGTATTAGCAACAAAGATAAAATTCAAGAAAATGTTTGGAAATCCTAAAATACAACAATATTTACTAACACTAGAAAGCCATTCTGCTAGTAAGAACGTGTTTGGTGGTATTGTGCAAGGTATTACTAGTGCGATGGAGCCATTCCAGAAGTGGAGAACAGATATTGAAGGCCTTCGCAAGGAATTATTTAATGAATTGTGGCAAGAAGACGTTGGTGAATTTTCAAAAAAATGCACACCTCCTATCTTGTATTCTGATGAGGAAAATGCAGGTCTTTGGGCAAGTGGCAAAGAATTGACTGTGATGCAGACGATACAACTAGCTGGTATACTTTCGCCTTCTAGTTTGGGCGGCGTTGTAGAGCTTTATTCTTCACTTATGTATAATTACATGAGAAAAGGTGGCATTGTGACTCTTCTCAAGGGCGAGGAATTCCCTTCCAAGCTTGGAGACAAAAACGGAACTGAAATGAAGCTTGTTGAAAATGATGAAGATGATGGTGATTATGAAGATGATGAGGATGGCGAGGGTGGGGTGACGCAGCAAGAGGAAGGCGTTGAAAAGAAGTTACTTGGCGATGCAATCAAGGAAAGTGAACCTAGTGCCGTTTCCGGCTCATTTGAAGATGACGACGATGAGGATGACGATACGGATGAGGGCGATGATGAGGATGATTTTGAACTCGAGTGTGTCCAACAAAGTGCGGTAGTTTACAATACGTGGACCCTGTTGCGGCGTGTGTGTGTCGGTGCAGATAGCGTAACTAAACCAGTTTTAAAGAGAAGCGAGGCAATTTTTGCATCGTTTCTAAAGGCAACTCGCATATTTGACAACTGGGAAGTATCTTTGACTGCTGTTTTGACCTCTGATAGTGCAGTTCATCGTTTGACACCAACCAGAGCGATCGGTAGTTACATGAGTAATGGTACATCAGCTGTGCTACTCACCAACTCTACGGCAGGGCAACATGCGGCTGAAGGTAGTGCCGAGTCTGCTGATGTTTACTCAATTGCTAGACGGGTGATTCTCTTATGCAGAGAGCGGAATTCAAGTATACTCACGGAGCATGGCGTACGTGGCCTTCGATATGCGCCAGTTTCTCGTGCGGAACTAATCTCAGCTCAGCCAAATTTAGGGCAAGAGAGTACTGCTGGAGTGTTTCAAAGAATTACTCATGCCCTTCGATTTCTTAAAGATTATAAACACAAGCGCCTTGCATTACACTCAGATTCATTGGTAGATAAGCGTAAAAATCAATCTTTTGGTTCTTATATTGCTGGATATCGTGCTAGTGTTCCTCATCCCGATTCACCTGAATTTACTTTATTTATTGAAATGATGACACTTCACTCATTTGCGGCAGCTCCTTTGATTAATACAATGCTTTTGCCCGACACTGACAAACCCAGCTCTCCAGGGCGGCGGTCATCCAGTGGGAAATCCTGTATTATTACAGTTGCAACAAGGACTGAAGGGGGATCAGGGCGATCCTTTACCTCTGCTTACCCACCAATTGCCGCTAGTGATATTGAATATGTATTTATTCAGAGATATACATGTGCAGACTTGGTTGGTACGAGTAGCATCCCATGCAGTGTGACTGATTTATCAATTCGCGAAGCGCAAGATACCTTCGTTACAGAGCTTGAGAGTGCATTTCAGTGGTGCCTAGAGTGTCGCCACGTGTTGTCATTTTATGGCCGAAATATGGCTAATGCTCCGTTACTGGCGGATGCAGGTTCACAGATGAAACTTTTGCGAATCCTCAGTGTAACCCTTGTAATTTGGAAAATGGAGCTTTATATGAACAGTGCCGAGCGCGAACGTCAAGGGTTGCATGGCATTTGGTCTATGTGTACTGTTCCTTTGCATAGCTGGGAAGCTGATAACGTTGGTCGCGCCCTTCTAGCTATTATTGAGATAGATTGGGTGAAAAGAATCCGCCAGTTTATGACACAAGAGCAAAACTACAAACCTACCGTGTTGTATGCGACAGACGCCCCTGAATTTGTACCTTATATTAACCCTCTACTAGAAGACCCTCTATTTGTAGCACTGATTGAGCGCCTAACTGAGCTACTAGTTGAGCCGGGTACTGCGGCAGATATGGAAGGTGATGGTCGTTCATCTGGTCGAAATAAGATCCAAGCAGATAAAGAGAAGATGGCGTCTAAATTAGATGTTGGTGGTGTCCGTAGTAGTATTATTTCAAGACCATCACGGACATCACTTGCAAGGCGATTATCGATGCAACAATTAACTGGAAAGCTTGTACGAGAGTCAGTAGAGGGAGCGGCACCTGAAACTGCACACCGGCTTATTAAAGCTGGTATAACTAATGCTTCTTCAAGGAGTATTTCTAGAGCTTCTACAGCGACGAGTTTTTTTAGTCATGTTAATGAAAGGAGGGAGACTGGAGGCGTAGGATTGGATGTTGATGTAGATATTACTAAGAAATCGGGTCTTCCTACTCCATTCTTAGATATCCAACCTCCTACTACGTCTCCAAGACGTTCAAGTGTGATTGCAAGTCCTATTGCTAAGAGTAGAACTATGTCGCTTCTACGTAGTACGTTAGTCAATAAACAAACACTGTTACAAGTGCAGTCACAAGCATTACCAAAACAAGAAGGTGACCCTATTCAAACAGATGCAATTCAGATTGGAACTAATACAGATTCAAATTCCACCCCAAGTCTTGATCAACGAAGTGGCAATCCTACCAGTCTTCTTAGTACCACACCACGCGTTTCTGCCCTTTTAAACTCTGCAGCATTGAAGAATATACAAGCACTATCAAAAATGGCATCTGGTAGTCGATACACCACCCGTAGAGTTTCTAATATTGGGCAACAGAATAAAGGGCGGAAATCTTCTGTTTTGAGGGCTAATTCTACTAACAGGCGACAAACCAAGAGTAGTATGTTTAATGTTGCGCGCGATGCCTTGCACCAGAAAAGAGATGGAGAGATGAATGCACTCCAACGTGCCAGTAATGCATTACGTTTATGTCGCCAAGTACGAACTTTAGATGAAGAATATAATAAACAAAGCTTACCAAAAGGTAGGAGTGTATTTTCTGCTTTAGGTTATGTTATTGGTCGTATTGTTCTTAGTGACCATTTCAGAAGAGAATTAAACGACGAAAAATGGGCACGTGAAGTTACCCAAGATGCAATAAACCAAAGTACTTCGAGATTTAGTGCTATCCATGCATCTAGAACTGGTCCAAAGTGCAATGATAATGTGCTCTTTGAGCTTGATCCGGAGAGCAAACAGTCTGCTCGCGGGTTCACCTTTATCCCTAAAATGGATCTACATATCGGTTGTTTGGATGTTGTAGGTATCGTAACAACGTCAATTGAATGGACACTACAGTAGTGCGTAGTGCGTCACCTAAACAAGTAACTTGGAATAAGTTAAAATTACATGTCTTTTATTTATTTGTTACATCTTTTAAATCCATGTAGAGTACAAAGTAACTAAGCAGCATATTTACAAATCTAGCACAACAACTGTAGTATCGTCGTGTTTATTTCTACGATGTCCTAACTTAAGTTCTTTAAGGGCTGTCAATGTCATTCCACTTTCCTCTGCCGCTAGTTCAAGTACTCTCGACACAATGAAATGTGATGGGTCCTCTCCTCTCTCTTTAGCTTGAACTACTAAATCTACGGCTTGCTGATCGGTAAGGAAATCCCAAACACCATCAGATGCTAAAACGAGGAATTTGTCCTCTTTGGTAAGTGTAATATGATGTACCTGCGGTGTAGCTGACACATAGGGTGGCTGGTATGGTGATGGTACATGTCTACCCCGACTCTTATGTTCGCCAGGAGGAGCATTGTAATCGCCATATTTGAGATAAGCATCACCAAGTGCACGCGTGAGCTGTAATCGACCCTTAACATAACATGCATGCGGGTTCTTACAGCGAACAAGTTGAGATAATGTTTCATCTGGATGATCCATTTGTAATCGAAATACTTCTAAAGGTTCTCTAGCATTATGATCATGTGTCAATCGGATAGCTACAAGTCCTCCATTGGAAGTATTAGAAGATGATAATGTATCATTATCAGACGAACCAAGTGTACTTGTACCTAATACGGCCCTGCAGTCACCAGCATTTGCTATACTCAAGTATGAGCCTCGTAGACAGGCAATGAGAGTGCAGGCGCCTACTCGAGCAACACTCCCGAATCCGTATCCGAAGCTTTTCCGAACACCTTCTACATATGATTCTTCTAATTCATTGAACGATTCTTTAAGTGCCAGTCCTACTTCCAATTCCATAGGATTTAATTCACTCGGTTGCTTTTGCTGTATATTTAAAAGTCTTGGTTCTAACACTTGCAACATATTCTTACTTACGAAATCAGACACCTGCCAGCCTCCATGACCATCAATTACACCGACAATGGTTATCTTATGCGGTGATATTGTCGTAGAAGAATTCTTCTGGTTGGGAATGCTCATAAAGCGTGATATGATATAACGATCCTCAATTGGGTCATTTGCTGGATATGTAGCAACAGTTGCAAACTCCTTTTCGCAATTAGATTTACGAACCAGCAACGAGGTACTCAAAACACCCCCTAATCCTAATATCACTGCACGTTGTATCATTTTAAGGGTAAACAAGGGGATAATATTATGATAATATAAAACCCAGGGCACAGGTCGGCCGATTCGGAGCAGGATAAAACCCGACCGAAGAGGGTTCCATGGCGCATTTGCGGTTCGAGACAGAAATACTGTTCAAGGGTTTAACTCCGGTTGAGAGTTTCCCCTTTGGTCTTTGAGCATTTTGATGATATTGATGCAATCGTTATAAATATATATGGAAGGGGGAGGATCAAGTGTTAAAAGTGGCGGGAGTGCGGGTGATCGCTCACTTTATGGTGGAGGTGATAAGGTGTATAATTTCATCGTCATAGTCACAGATGATCTATATCACAAGAAGAAAATCGGTGAAACGAGCAAAGATCGAGGACTGAGCCCCGAGGAGATTATGTTTGGAAAGATAATCCAAAAATTAGGGACAACCAAAATATTGAGTTTGTCGCAAGCACTTAGTCCGCCGTATAATAAGCTTGTTACACCTTCTCCACGTGCTGGTATGATATATCGAAGGCACCCTCATGATGAACGTAGATATATTGGAGTTAGGCAATATCATGAAGCAGTACTTGATGATAAGCGTCAGGAATTGTGCAATGCATTACGATGTGTTGGCGCAAAAAGTGTAAGATTCACAGAACACGAGTCGTGGAACCGAGTATATGCAACGCCTGTGACTATGCAACCTGATTTACTAGATACTCGGAAAAATATCATGTTCAAATTCCTTCGTGCATCACCAACATGGCAAGCAGTAATAAAACAGCGTCTGGACCAATGGTCAACAGCATTACCTTTGGAATTCATTTATGATAATGATTTACTTGTAAATGATAGTATAGTTGATACGATGCTAGAGAAATTAGATGTATCTCCTAAAGATCGAGATGATCTTCTTGGACCTGCACTCCATGCACGTACAATGCTAGCATTAGAACAGAATAAAGTACATCAATTATATGAAGATATCCAGGAAAATGTTTCTATTGAATTCTTTGGGAAAGAAGATTATAAGCGAGCCAATCAGAAATGGATAAAAAAGAACTGGGGACCTAGCCATGTAGAGACATTTCTTGCTGTTTCTGACTTTCATGAATATGTTTCTATCTTCCGAGATAACGGTATCGATGGTCGAAATTTATTGAAACTCACTCAAAGTGAAACACTAGTATCGTATCTTAAAATACCTGTTGCTGACGCTGTGAAAATTGCAGCAGCAATATCAACATTAGGAGATATTGACAAAGTTGAAGTTCTTGCGACTGTAGCACGCGAGGTTGAAAATGTGCGTGCTCATAAATTCACTGCAGCTGCTGATGATTGGGAAGACTACGAGGCGAAGGAACTGCGCGATAGGGAAAAAGGGAAAGGTACTGGTACTGGTACTGGTGCAGGTGTAGGCGAAGGGGAAAAAGTAACTATGACCGCCGCACCGAACACAGGAGACCAAGCTCAATTGTACCCACAGACCCAGTCTCATGTACCTATTAGTAGCGCGCCTCATGGCTTGCCACCATCGGACGATTCTATGAGCGAAGTGAGTGCATTAACCAGTAGTTTCGCTGCACCATCTATTGGCAGACCACTAGTGCAACCAGCAGCAGTAGCTTCAGGTAGGAATGACGTTAGTGGTATCGATACCTCATTGCGAGCCATGTCCTTTCGAGATGGCTACCAGGGTGCGAAGTCACCTTACCCTTCCTCTCGTCCTCCTTCCACTGCATTATTGAACTTAGTACCACTAGGTAAATTGCAACCACCACCAAAGTCCGAGCCACCCTTAAGTCCAGCAGCTCCAGCACTCACTCGAGAATCATTACTTGAAATTCAACGAAATCATGGACAAGTCCCACTACCGGGTGATTTAAATCGAACTCATAGGCAAGGTGAAGGGTATGGTATTACTGGAATCAGCCCTGGTATGGGTCCAACTCACAGTGGTGCTCCTGGAAGTGGCCCTTCACACTCTTCCTCCTATGGCCCTTTATCTGACCCATTGCCGCGTCCTGCGAATATTGGTTCTGGGGGGGGGACATCGACAGAGGAAGGTGACCAGAGCGCAAAACAACGCGATTCAAAGCACTCGGAATATGGTGGCTTTGAACGCGGTCGTTATTCCTCTAAAGATGATGGTAGCAGAGAGCCTGCTGCTTGGGAGAAGCAGCTTGGTGTATCTGAAAGTGAGCAAAGGTATATAAGTAATCGAGATGGTTCTTTGCGTGAATCGAAGAGCAGGGACAGGGAAATAGACAGGGACAGGGACAGGGACAGGGATAGAGAAAGGGACCGAAATTATAACGATTCTATGCATGGAGGAAGTGAGACAGGAAGAAGCAGAACCTCTCGTCGGTCTTATCGAGGCCATGATGACCACAATTCTTCTCGGTCCTATCGTGATCATTACCGTGACCATGATCGAGATCGTGATGTAGAGTATGACGATGAGGATGATCGTCGTAGTAGTAGTAGCCGTCGCCATCATGATGATGTTTATCGAGATCGTAGTGATAGGCCATTCTATGATGAAGAGAGACGGAGAGATCATCGAAAACACCGTAAATCAAAGAAAGAAAGTAAATCTCTAAGGAAAAGTCGAGAAGGAGGTGAGTCTCGCCATCCACGTGTTGGTGATTTTAGTGAGGATGAATTAGAAGAAATGACATATAAGGTAGTAATGGTAGGTATTGTTGGTGTTGGCAAGAAGTCCTTAATGCGAAGGTTTGGTGGAGCTGAGTTTACAACATCAGAAATATCTAAAATGGCTGCTCATTTTCTTACTGGTGATGTTGAGCGATTTCTTATCTCATCCTGGGATGAGTCTGGACAGCGCGTGCGTGAGCAGCAAGAGATTCATCGTACGAATGTACTTCCATTCACGAAACGTGCTGACGTTCTTATGGTAGTATATGACATCACTAATGCAGCATCTTTTAAATATCTTCCTGATATTATGCGGCAAATTCTATCATCTGGTACAATGCCTTGGGCTTCCTTGGTTCTGGTAGGGAATAAACTTGACCAGGATCAATACCCAAACATGCGCCAAGTGCATACTGATCAAGCTTTCGATCTTTGTCGTAAATTTGGATTCGGATCTTTTTTCGAGACTTCTGCATTATCTGGCGCCAATGTGACTGAGGTTCTGAGCGTGGTTTTGAGTAGATGTGAACAGGATAGATTACGAGAATTAGCGAGATTACATGGTCCTCCTATTAGGGTTCCCGGTCCGCAATTGCGTGACCCATATGGATCTGTTCCTGGTCATCCTGGACCTGGACCTGGATCTGGAAATGGATATGGGGGGAGTGAAAGCATAGGAAATTACCACCATCACCAGCACCGAGATCCAGAGTCCGGTGGAGGTGGTTCCTCTCGATCTGGGCTAGGGTTTGGCCAGGGCCGTGGTTTTGGGCCAGGTGATTCGGGTGAGTGGGGTGGAAGTGGGTCTTATCAACATCCAAGACATCCACAGCAGCAACCTTATCCAAATCCTGATAGGTCACAACACCACCATACTCACCCACAACAAGTGGGATATGAATCAGATTCCCGATTGCAGCAGTCTTCTATATTTTCTTCACCAAGGAGTGATCCGATGTTGTACGGTTATGGTGGCGGTGATGGCGGCGGTGGTGGTGGTGGCGGTGGAAGTGTTAGAGAATCAAGAGGTAGAGAGATGGGGATGGAGATGGGAGGGAGAGCGAGGTCACAAAGCCCAGCGGGGACGAGGGGAGCGGGTTTACAGCGTGGCTCTTTTGGGTTAGGGATGTAACTATTTAAAATTGTACTTCATACTTGAGTAGGAATATAGTTGTGATGTGGTAAATATTTTTTGTGCTTATTTTTTATATCCCAATCGATTAAAACTAAATACTTCGTATTTGTAAAAGTTAGAATCTACGTTATATAAAAACCATTATTTCGTGATTATTAACTATTTACAGCATCCCATGTTTGTACTACACTGCACAATATGGCCCAGACTGACTACATAATATCATGTAGCTCCATCTCCTCCTCACTACCGGAACCTATACTATGAGTTTTCCTCCTGAATCGCAGTTGAAGGTCTCTCTCTACCTTATGCTCCAAGCCATCCCGTAGCTTGTGATCGACATGGACAAAGGCACGCTCGACATCATCCAGTGATTCGATCTTGTGTTGAAGGTCAAGAGCAATATCATGACTCTCCCATGTCGGCATATCACCCGGTAAAACGACCTCTACCTCAACAAGATAACGACTACCGAAGTAATAAATACGAGTACAATCTAAGCTCATTCTCGGGTCGTGCCGTCTACATAAGTTTTCTACCTCCTGCACAAACTCATCAGGTGCTGCATGGCCTACAATCTTCCTGACCCATTCCAATATTATTATTACCCATCTATAAATAATCACACAACTAATCACAGTAGCCCCAAAAGCATCCATAAACCATAGAGAAGTATACTCAGAAGCGATTCCAGCGGTAAGAATAGCCATAGAGTTGCTCATTACATCGTTAAGATGGTCTTCCACTAACGCAACTAATGTTTCACTATGTTGTTTTCTGTTTGCCCATTTGCAATAAATATAAAGCGCAGCCTTTGTTACTATAGTCGTAGCCATAAGACCATAAGCGAGAGAGGACAAGTTAATCAATTTTGGGCCCTCACTAAAGCCCTCAACTAGCACCTCTATGGCTGATTTAATTACCTCAAGTGATACCATAATCATGACATTTGCACAAGCCATCACAGCTAGTGCCTCCAAGCGAGATCTCCCGACAGGGTAATTAGGACTATAAGTCTTGCTATATGAACCCGCAGCAGCGAGTACAGCCTGAGAGATTAAGTCTACAGCACTATCCACGAGCGAAGCAAGCACTGCTTGGGAATCACTTAATAGAAATGCGACGATTTTTGATAGTAATAGTAATACATTGACAGCTAATGATATCCAAGAAGCAAATTCGGCGATACGAGGCTCTATAGTAGGCGTAGAATCTTCATCTACATCAACCAGCACTGGCATACTTTGATGAGGGTAAGATTATGGTTTATCTCAAACTCCAGATCCAGATTCTGGTTAGGCCGTAAACTTTCCCGACCCCACCCGAGCCAAAAATATGGGTCTCGCTCGCTTTGGCCAAATTGTGAAGGTTGTAAAGCAGCTGTACCAGGTGTAGCAGACTTTCTGATTTGTGAGCTTCTCTTATTTTTTAAGGAGTAATTCACAACTTCTGAAATGGCGACATTTGTCCAGCGTTTATCAGGGAAAAGAGATACTTCAAGTCCCAATGCGATCCGTATCTCAAAACGTGCCTTTCATATTGACGAGGTTATAAAGACTGAGCGAACATATGTAGAACGCTTACAAGCAGTACAGAATCATGTGATTACCCCACTCCGTGCTTTAACGATTTGTACTCCTGATGAGATTGATGCACAATTTCCAAATTGGAATACAATCCTTGAATTCCATCTTGCATTTTTAATTCGATTAGAAACACAAGCAACTGATGATTTGAATGCTCTAAATATTGGTAAACTTTTACAAGAATTTTCAGGACATTTGCAAGAAGCAGATTATGGTACCTATTTAGTAGGCTACCAGGATGCACGCGAAGAACGTGCACGATGGTTAATTAAGAGGAAGAAGTTCAGTGATTTTGTTGTTGAATGCCACGGTAGATTGACAGGAATTGGGAGTTTAGAGAATTTACTTTCTGAACCTATTATGCGTATTCCACGATATCGATTACTTTTGGAGCAAATAATTAAAGTGACAGAACCCACAGATAAATCGAGTTTGGATGATTTAAATGCTGCGTTGGATGGTATTAAAGAAGTAGCTTCTGCTTGTAATGACGCGATTGCAGAAAAAGTTCAAAAGGATACATTGATGGAGTATATGATGAAGATGGATTGGCGAAAGCGAATAAATTTTCTTGAAATTCCTGGTAGAGTTTTCTTAAAAGAAGGATTTTTGAATAGACAGACGCGTAGAACTCTTAAAAACTTTGAATTTTGGTTATTTAGTGATGCCTTCATGTGGGGTGAAAACCAAGGATTGGGTTTTTACTATCACCGAGAGGTGAATCTAAGAGAAGCAAGACTTTCTGTACCTAACGGTTGTGTCGGTGAGTTTCCATCGCACGTTTGGACCTTTGACTTAGCAAAGGAATTTGAAGCTCAAGGTGGAATGGACCGGGCATTTCAGATAGAATCCCCGCAAAAGAGTTTCATGGTATGGGCAAGTAATAGAAGAGAAAGGGATGATTGGGTAATAGCAATAGCAGATGCTATAGATACTTGTAGGAAACAGTTTGAGTCTGAAACGAAAGATATTGCACCGGTTTGGATCCCAGACAGATATGCGAAAGGTTGCTGGATATGTAAAAAAGAGTTTGGATTCGTCAACAGACGCCACCATTGCAGGCGATGTGGTAATGTGATATGTGGATCTTGCTCGAAAAATTCGGTCGTTTTGGAGTATACTAATAACGAGGCTGTGCGTGTGTGTGATGACTGCTTTACAGTGAGGAATACAATGTTTTGAAAAGGCTTAATGAGAGCTTCTTTTTATTTTGTGTCAAAATTTACGTTTAAATTGAATAGATAGATATAAATTAAAATACGAAAGCTAACCAACGAGTTTTGTTCCGAAATGTAACACTTGAGTAAAAAAATTACAAATCTTCATTCTGACCACGAGTAGTAGAGAAATGATGCGCTGAACTAGAGCTTGAGCTAGAGCTAGATGGGATCAAGGCTTCACGATCGCGTTGCATAGGATTGACCATTTCCGTACCATCTTGCTCCTGGTCCTGGTCGTGATGAGAATCCATAAATGAAATCGTTTCAATGTCATCATCACCATCATCCAATGAAACCATGCCATTTTGAGTCTCACCGTTACGCGATTGGCGCCTTGAATTTCGTCTACTTGTTCCACCATCTTTAGAACTGAACGAACGAGCCATATCCGAAAGCCGTTGCTTAGCAGCAGCACCCATATTCTTCAAACCTGACATGATCCCTAAATCAGTTTTTGGTGGTGGTGCTCCCCCACCAGCTTGCCCTGTCATAAGGTCATATTGTTCTACTTCCCTTTGGTAGGCTCGTCGCTGATCAGGGGTCATCTCACTCAAGCTTCCTCGACGCTCATCAGTAGTACTCGCTGGGCCTGGACTAGCACTAGCACCAGCAGCAGTCGAAGTTGTTTCTGTATTTCTACCAAACCCCCAAAAAGAACCACGTCCAGAATTACGTCGTTCTTCAGAACGACTTGCAGACGCAGCTTGGGATTGCATTTGACGGGGTGGGTATTGCTGCTGCTGCTGCTGCTGCTGCTGCTGTGGATATCTAGACCCATAACCATAACCAGGAGGAGGACCAGCACCAGCTCCATGAGGAGGGTACATCCCACTTTGGCCCATTCGAGCTTGCATCTGCGCTTGAAACATCTCATCTTGTAGCATTCGTGCAAGTTCTTCATCTGGTAGGAGATCTTGCTGGGCTCCTGAACTACCACCAGGTGTAGTTGGCCCTTGTCTCCAACCCGGGGCTCTGAGGAAGGCCTCTGGAAGCTGACAGGACGACCCACGTTTAGACGATGGAAGAGAAGAAGATGCTACACTCCTTCCTGGAGCGGCCTGAGAGGAGCTAGTAGAGGGAGAGTATGGGCCAGTAGTAGGAGCTATCCAATCCTGGCCACCATTGAATATATCACCAGGTATTGAACTATCTATTGAACCTTGGTATTGTGACTGTGAATAAGGAGCAGGAGCTGGACTACTAGAAGTTACAGGAGCAGGAGAACTGGATATGACGTCACCCTGGGTGCTACTACTCCCACCTGGAACACCTTGATCGCCAGACATTGCCAAACAAGCTTCAATTGTACGCTCGATATGGAAATTATTCGTCTCGAGAACAGAACCTAATGATTCTCGGTCCCATTCACTGAACATTTCACACAGGCTATCCACCATTGACTCATACGAGATTGCCATCTTTGCTTCTTTTCTAATAATGTAAAATAGAAAAACGAGACTATATGGAAAGGGTCTAAAAGGTCGCCTGAAGGTAGCTCATCTAGATCCGGGTTTTTTTAAAACCACTGTCCTTATCCATGGTTATGGCGACCTGAGGGAGGGACCCTCATGCTTCCCTCTCGCCTCAATTTTGATAATTATTATAATCAACAGATATAATGGCCCCACCACCCCCAGGAGAAGAGAAGATTGTGTTGCTTAAGGCAGTAGGTGGCGAGATTGGTTCTGCGTCTGCTTTGGCCCCTAAGCTTGGTCCTCTTGGTCTGGTAAGTTCCCTATTTATATCTCATTGATAGTGTTTGATAATGTGGATTGAGACGATCTGTAGCATGGGTATTTTATATTGTCTATCTCTCTGTCTGACAGATGTGATAACATGGGAAGCTTATACTGCCGTCCTATCTCTTCATCGATATTCTATTATATGATATTATCTTCTATTTTATATCTTCGCAAACTCTTTTATCTAACATTCCTTATCCTCTCTTATATTCTTTCTCATCATCTTTCAACCTTTTTCTTTCAATCAATAGTCCCCCAAGAAGGTCGGTGAAGATATCCAGAAGGCCACTATGGATTGGAAAGGTATTAAAGTCATGGTCCGATTATCTGTTGTTAACCGTGTTGCCTCTGTTAGTGTTCTTCCCTCTGCTGCTGCACTTATCATGAAGGAGCTCAAGGAGCCTCCTAGAGACAGAAAGAAGGTGAAGAACGTTGTTCACAGTGGAAATATCACACTTGATGCTGTTATTGCCATCGCACGCACTATGCGCTTCAAATCTATGGCCAAGTCTCTCGCAGGTACTGTGAAGGAGATGCTCGGCACAGCACACTCCATTGGTTGCAATGTGAACGGAAAGAAGCCCAATGTTATTGCCCAGGAAATCGAAAATGGAGAGATAGAGATCCCTTCCGAATAGACTTACTAGAGCATTTTAATTAAAGCTAAAACCTTTTACGTTATCCACCAATCTATGTATTTACGTCATTTCTCTTCTTTCTTTTACCCTTCTTCGGTACACACTGTCTTCTTTTTACCACTTTATCTGACGTAATGTACCGAATAACCACAGCAAGGTTTGTACAGTACTAAATTATTCGTCTGATTTTTTCCCCCTCAGAATTGTTTACAAAGTATTTTTTGTTTACATATGTATGGAGTTATTTTACAGTACAACGACGAAGTAAAGAACAACAAAAAACTATAAGAGAGACGAGAAGATATACAAGTATATAGGTATGCATAGATATATAGCTTACTTACTGTTCACGCAGCGAGTAATCTTCAATAGTATCATCATCCGAAAATTCAAATCTACCGATGAATTTTTTGCCATCCATAGCCATAGGCAGCCACATTGGGTCATCAGGCCACATTAGCTCATAAGGAATAGCTTCTCTATTAAACCATTGAGGATTCATTTCTTCCGTTTCAACTTCGGTTCCTGAAAAGTCTGTACAATTGTAAATATGCACTTTCATGATCTTTCGCGATTCCTCCATGTGAAAAACTAAGTACCCTAATCGTTCCAAAGAATTTGCTATTAAACCACTTTCTTCTTCAAGTTCTCGTTTTGCAGCTTCCTCAATTGTCTCACCAGCTTCAAGTTTACCGCCAAACCCGTTCCATTTTCCCATCCCAAATCCTCGCTTTTTCATCCCCAAAAGAACATCATCACCCCTTCTACAAAACACTAATGTATAATCACGCTCATCCATCACTGGTCTCTCATCTTCACCTTCAAAATCGGTCATTTTAAAACAACCAGACCTGATATACGTAATTAAAATTGACTACGACCAACCACCGGTCCCAGGAGATGGTTTCCAGGGTTTTGACCATCGCCATTGTTCCACCTTATATAAGAAGTGATAACTATGTCTTCATTTGTTGGAGATGTTGAGCATAAAGTTGTGGAAGAGGTGAAAGAGGTTATTGATCATGAAGAGAGTGATGATGATGAGAATGAAGGTGATGTTGATGATTGCTATGAAGGAATTTCCGGACATGAAATGGGAGTTCCTAGTGTTGACTTTATAGATGTCATTCCTAACTCTATGTGTATGTATTGCCATGGCAGGGGGAAAACACGCGTTCTGATTCATGAGATTCCTTATTTCAGAGAGATTGTTATAAGTAGCTTTCGTTGTGATGACTGTGGTTATACCGATACAGAGATTTCTTTTGGAGGTGAAATACAAATACAAGGTTGTAAATATCGCCTTGTGGTATCATCACCTAAAGATTTAGATCGCCAGCTTATTAAGAGCGACTCCTGTACTATTCGTATTGAGGAACTTGATCTAGAGATTCCTCCACTAACTCAAAAGGGAGAAATAAGCACTATTGAAGGCTTTTTATCCACTGCAAGAAAGAATCTAGATAGATGCCAAGAGGAGCGTTTGATGCATTATCCTGTAGAAGGTGCAAGAATTGGAGAAATTATTAGCGATCTTGCTCTAATGTCGGCGGGTATTAAATTACCCTTCACCATTGTTGTGGATGATCCAGCAGGAAATAGTTTTATTCAAAACCCAAATGCACCCTTGAAAGATCCTAATATGACTACATCCTACTTCGCTAGAACCCCTGAGCAGAATGAGATGCTCGGGTTACAGTCTGAGAAAGGCGATAATCAATATCGTGATGACTCTGAGTCTAATTTCCAAGCGCTATTACAAGGAGGGTTTGGTAGCGGTGCTGGTGCTGGTGCTAGTGCTGTAGCACAAAAAGCAGCCGCAGCCGCAGCCGCAGCCGCAGCAGTAGTAGTAACAGATAAAGGAGGTGAAGCAAAAGGAGCAGGCGACGACAATTCATCTGAGGAAGACGTTGATGATAGAGGTCTTGGGTACTCTGAACCTGTAAGTATCCCTTCCCCTTGCCCCCACTGCCAAGTGATGGGAGAAAGTTTGACCGCCCTTACTAATATTCCACATTTCAAGGAAGTCATCATTATGTCATTTACATGTAAATCATGTGGGTTTCGTAATAATGAAGTCAAGGGTGGTGGTGCTATTCCTACCTTGGGCACAGAGGTTACTTTAATAGTTCATTCTGATAAAGATCTCTCTCGCGATGTGCTGAAATCCGATAGTTGCAGTGTTGAGATACCTGAAATTGAATTAGAACTTCAACAAGGATCATTGGGTGGAATGTACACTACAGTAGAGGGACTTTTACATAAGATCCATACTAATCTTTGTGATAGTAATCCATTTGCTGTTGGTGATAGTAGTACTAAGCATCATTCCGAGCAGGAGGATCTTAAAGACGCGAAGTCACGTTTTAGATCCTTCTTAGATCGATTAGATGGTTTATCAAAGGGTGAATTATTCCCATTCAAAGTAGTGCTACGTGACCCTCTTGGAAATTCATTCTTTTCCCCGCGAATGGGTGAATTTACACCTCCTGAAGCAGACGAGTGCCTATTGTTAGAAGATTTTACAAGGTCATGGGATGAAAATGAAACATTCGGTTTAAATGATATGAATACGAGTGATTTTGAGACTGGATACGAAAATGAATCTCCTACCGTCATACAACCTGATCGTATTACAAACTATAAACCCAAGGGTCCCGACCATCCGCATATGTTCGCGAAGGGCTCTGAAGATACAACTCCTGGTGGCGTTTTTAGAGGCAAGGTTGAGGGTGCTACTAAATGCAGTGATACGGTACTACCGCTTAATTTAAATCAACCTGCTAACAAAGATGTCGATGCGGATGGAGCTGTTGATGATAGTGCTGTAGAAGATGAGGAAGAAGAAGATGGCGCTGGTGCGGATCCCGATCATTGGAGACCACCGAAGGGCGGATGGAAATCAATACGAACGTTTGATATTGAAGGTGATAGTATACTTGAATTCGAGCAAGCCGACGAGTTCCATGGAGCAAAGCTAGGCTTTGCCTTTCGTCTTGGTGCTAAAGGGTTGGGTTACTACTCTGATCCATTACAACTTCTACAGAAGGAGTAATTAGGTAGGTAAGTAACGATTTTCGAAGTAAAGTAGTAAGTAAAAGGCGGCCGTTTAGTTAAAGAATTGGTTTATTTGGTAAGGTTACACTAAAATATTTTTTACGAAGTGTGATTTTTTAAGTCTTTAGGACTACTAAAAAATGTTAGTATGTAGAATTTGACAAATCTCTTTCAGCATTATAAATCCTGGATTGACGGCTAGAGAGAGAACAGGGTCCCTTCCCATCTGACCCTGGAAACGTCAATTATTGGTTTGTAGGCACTTTTAAGATGGGTGACGACGTAATTGCCTATGAAAGGCAACGCCGTCTGCATGAGCAGCATATGGATCGAATTAGGAAGATGAAGCCTTGTACAGATACATCTGCTCCTCGTTCTATGGGACCATCGATGATTCACTTGAAGACACGTCCAAAGAAGCAACAGTTGATTGATGATCGACGACATATGATAGCGATGGAAAACAAGAAGATGATGGAAAATATGACAAAGATTATGATGGCACCTAAAACAACTTATAAGTATACAAAGCCACCGAGTCTGAATGAGAATGAGCGTAAAATGAAAGTTGATTTGGTCAATCTTGACAATCGCTTACTTCACGATAGACTAACGAAGGTATCTCCTGTAATTGACAGGAAAGAGTTTGAAGAGAGCTTTAGACGCCATGTATTAGTCCGTGAACATATGCAGCGAAAATTTATCAAACCTGAAGGTCATAGTAAGGGTAAGAAAGGGGATAAAGGTGGTTCTGTTAATGTGAATTCTATGTTTGATTCGGCTACGTATGGAGCGAATCAGAGCGATGTGATACAAGGCATGGGTGGTGATTCTCTCTCGATGGGTAGTGCATTAGGAGGGTCTCCAATCAAATCAATGACAGAATTTAGGAAACATGTGATTGCTAAGAAAGCGGCCGAGAACAGAGGACATGCTCCGGTGGAAACGTATACCAAGAAAACTGGCGCTCTTACGGGTGGAGGGACTATTTCATTTGATAACTTACCTGCACGGGAGACATCAGTTTCGTTCGAAATGTCTCATAATCCCGCATAATATATAAGTTCAAATCAGTTACCAACCGAAGTATTTTTTTATCTCATTCTTCTCAAGAATCATATACATATTTTTATTAAATAATAAACGACAAAATATACTATCTATCTTAAATCAATTCTAAATTGATTTGTTTTTCTCCACATTGTCCTTTTTATCATTTTCTTCTGTTATCACCAATTTCGGGTAAGGAGCATACGCTAGAGCAGCAAGAATCACGAAATGGGAGCCTTGTAATAACAAAGATGATGAAGTAGTAGCTGGGAAAACATTGAATGCTATTTCAATGCAAATTAGACAAGAAATTTGCAATATTATGTGCAAATTTGAGCACCATAATAGGTAAGGTAAGGTATGAAAATACCAACAGTAGAATTGATAATGTAGAGTACGCGCAAATACTACGCCTATAAAGTTGGAAGTAAATATTGTCATGATAATAAAATGTGGGGATAATGCAATTCCTTTGCAACTTGTTGAAAACCACGAAAAGTTTCTCTCAACAAGAATCGCCCTATTCGTTTTGATAGCTTTAACTGCAAAGAAGACAAAAGTTAAAACAGTCAATAAAAGTAACGAATATGACAACAGCTTGCCAACGAATACTGCTTCTTCTAAGAATGCATAGTTAACAGTCCACTTGTATTCAAAGACTCTTGAGAATTCAAATGCTTTCGAAATATATTCAACAGGGTATTGGAGTAAAAATGGCAATCCAAGCAAAACTTGTAATCCAGCACATATACATAGACATATAATGGTTTCAGTTAACCCTGTACCAAGCCATAATACTAATAATACACCTGGAGCATATAAAAACAAGTTCATCTTAACACTAACAGCGAATGAATATATTAAACTACCAATCCTCCATTGCGATTTTGTGAAGAAAAGAATTGCCAAATAACCAAAAAAAATGGCCACGCAATCATTAAACAATCGTAAAACAAATATGGAATGCATACGTTTAGAGAGCACTAAAGCTATTCCTGTCCATAAATGAACGCGGTTACCTATACGATAAAGTGAAAGTACGACACTTAATAAAACCACAGATAAACCTGCGAAAATATATTGTGCAATTCTTACATTTTCACCATTCTCTGTCATCCATTTCAAGACGGAAAAGACATAGACGAAACCAGCAGGATAAACTAATGGACCTGTATCACCTTCAATATTCAAATAGTTTCGTTCACCATCAAGAAACCCTTGCACCTCTTGCATATATGCTGGCCAATCAATTACTGTATAAGTAAAATTTTGCACGATAAATAAGCAAAACACCAACTCCACAACGACTAACCCATGAGGAAAATACCTTTCAATCATATCATAGATTTGCATACTCACCATAAACCTGAAAATAGCAAGATTTCAAGATTTCATCTCAAAAAAGAAAAGCCACGCGAAAAAGACATCCATGGACATCCCATGGAAACGCAGAAGCCTCCTCAAGTTATTATTTTGATCCATAAATGGTATTTCCTAAGGTAGTGCGAGATTATACATTATCTCATCTTTCGCGGTTCTTTATGACGGATTACGGCACCCAGCTTTATCTTGAGTTTTTGAATCGTAATGGCATTGAAGACGACACGCGCATTTATGCATGTGATGAGGCGCATTTGAAGCTTCGAGATTCAACAAAAGCAGCAATTGACGACGTCGATCCTGGATATTGTGCGCTACTAAGTCTATGCCAAGGTGGAGATTCAAATGAGTGCGAAGATTTCCCTGAATTACAAAGTGACGAGGAATTAGAGGAGACAGAAATGCATTTACAGATGGGCGATGAAACAATTCAAGAGTGGGCATTAAGCCATGGCTTGTCAACTGAATTGCGTGAAGAGCTTAATGAGATTTTGGAAAGTTATGGGGACCACTGTGGAAGCTCTACTGGGGTTTATTTGGAGCTAACAAGACGGCAGACGGCGCAATAGAATATATAAAAAATGAAAGTTATTTGTATTTTTATGATACTTCGAAGTATGTATAATTAATTTCAGAAATAAGAGCTACAACTACAACTACAACTACGGGTTATGTATGCATTACTGTCCTCTACTTCCTTTCTTCCTCCCTCTATCTAAAACCTTTGTAAAACCTTATTAAAATATCTCAACTACACCAATATAATTAATTTCATTTTGCACTAAAAAATGCCGTCTTCTTCACTGCAGCATACCGTGATAATCATGAATGACCTGATTTCGAGTCTCTTGTGAACGAAGTTTATCCACTGTAGATTTATACTCTCTCCGCTGCTCACGGAACATATATCTTCTTTCTTGTCTTTGAGCTACTACCAATGCTTTTCGCTCAGCACGGCGCTCTTTTACCATCAACTCTGCTACTTGTCTATCAGAAAGAGCTGCGATTTCCAACGCATCCATCTTTAATGCACCGATACGAGCTTCCATTCTAATAAGATCTTCTCTTCTTTGGGCTAAAATAGCTGGTCTTGTATCCATTGGTGCAAAATGCTGCTTATAATACTTTGCGAAGGCACGATGTCCAACAATACGACCATCCTGTAATCTTAGCTCACCACTCGGCATGATACCAAGAAGGCCAATGTCATCATCTTCATCCTCATCCTCACCTATTGAATAATCATAAAAGTCTTCAAATTCATCTTCATCTATCCCTTCCTCAAAGGCGATCTTACAATGCCCTTTAGCCAACATATGCTGCTGACAAGGGATACCAGGTTTGCATTGTTTCTGACAATACAAACAAACACCCCCGATCTTAACCTTCTCATTGAGGTACGAGAAGAACCCATCAAGATCTGTAAGATATTCCTGGTCCGGAATAAAGAAACCGAAGGTCTCCAACATGTAATCCGCATTTTCCTGAGAGGAAGCAAACACTTTATTGTCAAATATACTAATATTTGGATCAGTTGGCAAATATAATGATCTATCAATCTCTTCCTCTTCCTCCTCATCATCGCCACCCTCCTCTTCCTCATCCACCTCCCCAACATCAGCACCACTAATTGCCACCTTTTCCATGTCAATATCTACAGATTTATCTGCTTTTATACCAACAACAGAACCATCCGACTCGACAATGAGAGAAGAGTCAGTTCCTTCTGCACCTGTGCTGACCATTCCACGCTTCATGAGATAATTCTTTTCCGCACCTGCAAGAGGATCTTGCAGTTCAGCTTCTAAAGCCATTTTAGCAATGAGCGTTGCACGTTCGGAATCTATGCCCATCTTAGAAGCTAGTGAGACAATATGTTCTTCATCTGCTTCTTCAACCGTGATAATATGCTCTTTCTTAACACCAGTAATAGGCCCCATGGGAGTAGAGCGGGTAGGACGATTAGATACACCAGGACGCAAACCCAAATTTCCTCTAGCTGATGATATAGGCACAGCACCTTGTCTACTACCTATAGCAACACGAGAACCTCCACCATTAGGGAGACATGAGGTCGATATAGAAATCACACTACCACCATCACCACCTTGACCTGACTTAGATTTACCTCGGGCCCGTTTGAATTCTTCTTTTGTACAAGCCTGTAAGCCAATACCCCTTCTCTTCGAATTGAGAATATGCCATTCACCTTTATAGTGTTGTCTTAGTTTCTCTGGCGTTGAGAACACCGCACAGCATGAGTTACACACTGCGAGTTCTTGATCCTCAGGAGCTGCCTTAGTACTACTCGCGAATGCCGACATACCTCCTAACACACACAAACAACCAACCTTCAATTATGAAATAGCGATGGCGTGGAAACCAGCTTCTCAGCAGTGGTTTTAGCGGAGACTTTGTTATAATATAGATAATATCCCTCCCATTCTAGGAGAAGATGCTTAATTCAATTTAATTATCGTAGAATTTCTCTTATTAGTTTAATATAAAATCTTCTTACTTAATGTAAATATAAAAAGACTCTTGCAAGGAAAAAAGAGCCGACCGAACTTCTTAGCCTAGTCCTCAAAGGCATTCACATACGATATATGGAGAAATTGAGAACGTTCAGGTACTGAGAAATACGTTATTCGAGAAATGGACAATTTCAATATTTAACCACTCATTATAAAGTTATCTAATTGTCACTGTCATTGTCATTGTATTCAAATTCTTTCTTTCTCTTTATTGAATACTGCATTTCTCGCTTTTACTACTCGTAGCACTATCTGCAGTATTTGTGGCATCATTTGAATTCGTTTCGGAAGTAGTAATCCCCCAAAAACCGCTTTTAGAAACTTTCACAATCCCAGTTACTTCTTCATAGGTATTTGGAACCTCAAATGAAATATAATAATAGACAGTGATTCCAACAACAAAGACTAGAGGTATAAATCCAAAATAAAAATACTCCCAATCTCCATTTTCATTAATAAGCGGCGCTATAGTTAGCGCTATACCACTCATAAGTTTAACGAAAATGTTCATAGATGGTCCTGAAACCTCTTTCAATGGGTCACCAACAGTTTTACCTACAATAGTTGCGTTATGAACATTAGTTCCCGGACCGCCATGCATTCCATCGGATACAAACTCCTGTGAATTTAACCATGCACCACCAGCATTTGTCATCAAAATAGCAAGCATAGATCCTGTTACTATAGAACCACCAATCATACCAGCAAGACATGCAGGACCAACGAGAAATCCTATCATTAATGGAGATAGAATCGCATATAATCCTGGAAGAATCATTTCTTCAATAGAAGTTTCAGCACAGTCTACAATACATTGATCCGAATCTGGCACAACACCTTTTAAGCCTAAACTTAGACCTGCAATATCTCTAAATTGTCTGTTAACTTCTCTAAGGATAGACGCTGTGGCATTACTTACAGAAAGCATAGTAAGAGCAGCGAATAAGAACGGTAGCATGGAACCGAAAAGCACTCCACCAAATACAAGAGGTTCACCTAAATTGATAGAAACTAAAGAAGTCTGATCTTTAAATGCGGCCATCAAAGAAATAGAGGTAAGAAGAGCACAACTAATAGCAAAACCTTTCCCTGAAGCAGAAGTAGTATACCCTAGAGTAGCCAGGTTTTCAGTAATATCCCGAACTTTAGGTACAGCTTTGCACATATTAGCAATACCACTGGCATTACTAGCAATAGAACCTTTTGCAACTGTAGCAAGGGTCAAAGCAAGTGTGGATATCATACCTACAGCAGCAATTGCAACACCATATTTACCAGCAAGTGCTGCACATGCAAAAACGGTACCAACAAGCATAATCATTGGTGGCGCACAAGAAATCATACCAATACCAAGGCCTTGAATGATGACAGTAGCTGGACCAGTGACACCAGCATCAGCGATAGATTTCACAGGGAAATGAGCACATGATGTGAAAAGTTTAGTAATCATACTAACAAGGATTCCACAAAAGAGACCTAACTGTATACATCCCCAATAGCGCAATCCATGATAATAGCGATTTTGGAACAATAATGCACAAATAATTGCAGAACCACCAACAATAATAGTTACAGAAGCGTAGATACCTCGGTTTAATGCATGTAAAAGTTTTCTTTGATCAATGCCAAAATCGGAATCAATTTTCGTCTCTACAAAAAAAAATCCAACACCACAAGCACCAATACCACATGCAGATAGCCAAATTGGTAAAGCAATAAGAGCTACATCACCATTTGCAAGACTAATTGTGGCAATAATAGAACCTACAAAAGAACAGAAAAGATCAGCACCCATACCAGCAACACCACCAGCATTTTCACCAACATGATCAGCAATAGTCGCAGGATTAAGGGGAGAATTTTCAGGAATATCTTTTTGAACTTTACCAATAGTTGTAAAACTTCTTGTGCGATGACCAACATCAGCAGCATTCGAAAAAATACCACCTGCAACACGTGCAAATAATGCAATAGAAGAAGCACCAAAAGCAAATGCAGCCATATTTGAAATTGCATGAATATAACGCAAAGCCTCAGGATTGTAAAAATCATCATCAGCTGAGTCATTATCACGTCCAAGTGTCATAAATGCAAACATCGTACTAACACCAATCAATCCTATTCCAACTACTGTGAAACCCATAACTGACCCACCTTTAAAAGCAACTTGAAGGGCTTCATTTAAAGGATTAAAATCATTACCCTTTTCACTATCTTCACTAGCAAGATATCCATCCAAAGTTGTAGCTGCTGCAATACGACAATTAGCATCTGTTGCAGCAATCATTCCAATCCATCCAGTAATTGCAGAAAGCAATGCACCCATTATAAAACAAAAGGCCACACGAGCTCCATCTGCATCATCTGTTCGCGAATCGTAAACGCTAAATGTTATGAGAATAATAATCATCATGACAAATACATAAATTGACATATAGTAATAATTCGTCTGAAGGAATGTTTTTGCTCCAGCTTGAATTGTTTCTGAAATTTCTATAAATTCATCTTTGCCACGAATATGAAACGATAATTTCCAGAACAAATAAAAAGCCAATGATAATGAAAAGGCACCACATATCAAACCAGGAGCTATTATCATACCAACATTCATATTACAAGGAAATCCAATGTTATTATCCTCATTTTCTTTCGAACACCACTCAGTAGAGTCAGAGGACCACTTCAATTCAATTAAATCTCTTTCCATCTCTTGAAAGATGAAAGACCATGCCCAGCAAATGGGCATGGAAACCGTGGAAACCCATGGAAAGATGAGACAAGTGAAATCGTGAAAGTGCTCGTGACGGGTGCCCGTTTAGTTTTTTGTTAACACTTTGCTTGTTTTTTAACTGTGGTGAGAATATTCTCTCGGATAAAATTAAGTTATATTTGAGATTATTTCAACTCACTTTTTATCAAATAAATCAAAGTCTACATAAAACAACTCAATAACTTTACTACTTACTTCGCATAATTCCTTTAATGCGTATCCACAACTTCTGTAGCCTTGTTCGCTTGACACCGACAAATGACAGGGGTAGAGGAGATTCAGAACTTTCTTGTATAGTTCTTAAATGGGCATCAGATTTCATTGGTGGTGGTGGTGGTGGTAAAGTAGTATTTTTTTTCACCATCATCACCATCTTTTTATACCGTTGACGAACACCAGCAGGTCGCCGATTGAGCGACCTCCCTATATCCAGAAAGGAATACCCTTGATCGACCATTTGCATGATAGAATTATCCTCATCTTTCGAAAAAGTTCCTTTTGAGGTAATAAGAAACTTCAAATGGTTGTGATATCTGTGTCGAATACTCGCTTGACTACGCCCAAGGATTGTGCCAATAAACGAGAATGATTTGCCCTTATTGACCATACCTACAATATCATCATCTTCCTCCTTCACAAACGCACCTGAATGAGTTAAATATGGCGATAAAGTATTCAAGAACCTCTCCCTCACTCTCGTTGGACCTTTACCCAATGACCTCCCTATTGTAGCCCAACCCTCCCCAGCAGACCGTAGCCGCACGATAACTTCATCATCTGCCTCAGTGAAACAGCCAGGTCCACTACGTAAACGCCTTTTACTACGGCCAATACTGCTGCTGCTACTACTACTACTATTACTACCTATATGACTTCGACTTTCAACTCCATCATGAGAGGCAGTAGTCGAGGACTCATGAAGAATGGCAGGCTCTATAACATTCTGATAGCGTCCATGGACGCCTCCTCCTGTATACGTAACCCCGAGTTCTTTCGCTATACTAGCCCAGCCCATTCCCAAATTTCGCAAATTTGCGATAATTTCATCTTGCTCTTTTGTATACTTTTTCATCTGATTTCTGAGCCTATTCTTGTTCTGATTCTGATTATTATTCACTTTTCCTCCCACAGGTATGTCAGAAAGCTTATTGTAAGCTGATAGTGCGAGTAAAGAAGAGGAGAGTGTAGTGTAAGGTGATCTTGATCTTGAGCTTCGAGTTTGAGTGATAGTAGTGGTAAATATATAGCTTCCAGCCATCTCCAGAAGTAAACATAGCAAAAAAAATACTCCAAGTGTGGCCCTCATTCCATAAACTCTTCTCATACCCTCTTGTGAGGAGAAAAATACACAAATTTAGATCGAAATTTGTAAACAAACAAAACCGCGTCTGGGAACGGTGGTTTCCAAAAATCCATATCCATTTTTTTCGATGGCATCATTCTAGGCCAGGTTTGATGATGAAGAAGCGCTCTGCAACTGTTGCTGTTCAGCCTGTTCGTCGGCCAGTAAATCTTGGTGATAAATTCTTGGTCCTTTCAACTCGTGCTGAGCTTCGTGGTTACCAGCCAGCTGAGATTATAGAGCGTCGATTAATACTTCGAAGGGAAGATATCGAGGTAGAATCAGATGAGGTAGGGGTAACTTCGGTAGGTATTGGTAAGGGGAAAGGAAAGGGTAAGGGTACAGATAAAGAAAAGGTTGTTGTAGTGAAATTAGAGAATGAAGGGAAGGAGAAGATTGTCAATGATAAAGATTATGAGTTTTATGTTCATTATGCTAAGACTGATCGTCGTTTAGATGAATGGGTAACAATAGATAAAATCGATTTGAATTATGATGCAAGTGATTCCTTCGGAGATGACAGTTTCGTGAAGAATAAAAAAATGCGACGAAAATCTTTTGCTAGTGGTGATGGTACAGAATCAAAACTTCATCTATTAGAGAAAGAACATGAAGAATTGACAAAAGTGCGCAATATTGAAACAATAGAATTTGCAGATTTTGCAATTGGAACATGGTACTATAGTCCATTCCCTGAGCAGTATACAGGCCATAAATTATATGTATGCAATTATTGCCTTAAATATATGAAGGGTTTGACGACCTATAGAGGACATCAGAAAAAGTGCGAACATAATGGTCCACCTGGGATCGAAATATACAGAGAAGGCAATCTATCTATGTGGGAAGTAGAGGGGAAAGGCCACAAACTCTATTGTCAGAATTTATGTCTTTTGTCAAAGTTATTTTTAGACCACAAAACTCTTTATTATGATGTCGATCCTTTTTTCTTTTATGTTCTATGTGAACGCGATGCTTGTGGTAAAGATCAAATTGTGGGTTATTTCAGCAAAGAGAAATTTAGCCAAGAAAATTACAATCTTGCATGTATCCTTACCTTTCCTCCGTTTCAGCGAAAAGGATATGGTAAATTCCTCATTTCAATGTCCTATGAACTGACTAAAATTGAAGGGAAGACAGGATCTCCAGAGAAACCATTATCTGATTTAGGTCGTATTAGTTACCGTAGCTATTGGACTTACGTTCTATTAACCGAGTTATTGAATCGAAGATTAGACAAAGAGCTTTCTGTTGAAACGCTTTGCGCAGCAACAGGGATTCGACAGGAAGACCTACTTTCAACTTTTGATTCGTTAAATGTTATTAAAACTTACAAAGGACAACATGTTCTAGGCATCCAGCAAACTAGAGTCGAAGAGCTACTGTCTGGATTGAAAGGGATGCACTTATGTAATACGTCGCTTCTCAAATGGGCACCCCATACAACAAGTCCAAGGTCATTTGAAAAGAGCTCTTAAAATTCTTCTGCTTATTTTTCCTCGTCATGATAAAATTTGAATAAAAGAAGAAGAAGAATCATTTTACACACACCTTATACTACTTTATATGAGATATTTTAATGCAGTAAATAAATACAACTTTTCCTCTACATTACCTTTGTACTTACTTTATCTTCTTCTCTTTTTTCTCTTTTCTAATCACAATGAGCAAATATTTACAGCCAATGAATCTAGGCATCGTAAGAGATACCTATTCCAATTTTCTGTTTGCCTGGTCCCCAGTCCTTGGCATCAGCAGACATAGCAACAGAAACCTGAAGAGCTTCACTGATACCGTGAACATAGCAACATGTGAGAACTGAAGAGGAATCCATCTTTGCTTTCATGAAGGAGAATTTGTCTATATGATTTCTCATAGCCACTGTGATTTTCTGGTTGTTTTCGTTTAGAGCAAAGTCAACACTTGCCGCCAACTCAGTATAAGGAGAGAGGGTTTGCAGATAAGTGCCTCTAATGCTATTAAAGGATTTAGTCGTACGAACAGTCGCTTCCCAACCAGTTTCCTTGTAACCAATACCAATACTAGCATCAACGACTTCCATACTTTCGCTATCCTCCAAGTGGGTATTTACATGCACCTCACCACCAACAGACACCTTTCCACGTGTATATAGGGTATTAGCAATGACATTGGGGCCATTCACAACGTCAATATCCAATGCTGCGCTCACACCACCTGCATTATATTCAACTCCAATCTACAAAAAATGAAAAATAAAATAAAAGGAAAATACAGAAGATAAGTTAGAAACGAAGAGGTCGTAAATATAATTTAATGCGTTAAATTGTTTGTTTGTTTGCTTGTTTGTTTGCTTGAGAAATCGAATTGAAATTACCTTGCCATAGGAATTTAAAGGCTTTCCAGGCTCATGTCTTCCATCTTCAGCTACGAATTTAAACTTGGTGGAACTGTTCATTGACATTGCAGCAGCCAATTGCACCTTACCGTCAGACTTTAATTGGAGTTTCTCTAATTCAGTACCAGTCTCAGGATCTTCTAAAGTCGAGAATCTATTATAAAGTGGGATGGAAACAAAAATAAAATATTTGGAAATGAAATTAGATTGAGAACTGATCAAATTGAACGAAAAGATATGATTTGTAGAGATTATTCTTACCCTATGAAACCATCCATGCCTAAATCTTCAGAAACATTACACTCTACGGAAAAAATCGCACCGGAGGAATTCTTTGCCTTTAGCTTTAATTGATTTCTCGTCGTATAATCGTCATCAATGACTCGGAGAGCAATTTTACCAAGATCTCGAAAAAACGGCATTATTCAAATAGTTTATTTGCAATAGATTAACCTTGTACAGAATTTAGATAAAATTCTGCCTATGGGAACAAACTCGGAGCTAAAATCCATTTCCCATTCCAAAGCCAAAGGCCAAAGCCAAAGCGGAGGAATGGATTGTTCACGATATCCAGGATTGTAGAAAACTTTCTTAAAATTACAAAATTACCGTATTTTTGCCCTCTCTGGAAGGAATGCGATCAGAGTATAGCTCTATAGGCGATGGAGATACCACACCACCTCCTAGTTTCTCACCTAGAGCCTCTAGTTCTAGTAGTAACCCTACATGGTCATCAATAAAACATGTCGATGATGGAGATGAATATCACGTACAAAATGCATACCACGAAAGTATGAGGCAAACATTGCGGTCTTGGTGGGCTGGAGATAAAGAAGGCAATTCGAACAATGGGCCTATTGCGAAAACGAGTCGATTTGTAGATCGTGATGGTGAGTTTGGGCAATCATTAGGACGAATGAATGTTAGGAAGAGAATTCGAAAAGGTGATTGGAGAGCGCTTTATGCCGCAGATCTCTTTCATTCTTTAGTCGATGCAAACACATCGAAATGTTTATTTGTTTTATTGGCTTCATATATGCTACTTGTTCTTGGTTTTTCTTTTTTGTATTATTATGTGAGCGTAGAATGGGATTGCAATTTAGGCACTTCGAATTATATTGAATCTTTTTTCTTTTCTTTAGAAACTATGGCTACAATAGGTTATGGTACTCAAGATATTTATTTTGACGATTGTACTGTAGTTGCTGTATTACTATCATTCCAGTTTTGTGTCAAATGTATTGCTGACGCTGTTACAATAGGTGTCATATATTGCCGCCTGTCTAGACCAACAAAACGCGCTTCAACGGTAATTTTTAGTGATCAAGCTGTCATTCGTCGTATTCACGGTAAGTTATACTTTATGTTTCAATTATGTGAACTTCGTAAGCATCAATTAGCTGAAGCACATGTTCGCTTGTATTCCATACGACGGGATCGTGAGGAAAGATCAGGAGAAGTGAAACATTTTAGAACGATTTCAATGCGACTCAACCATCCTGACGACGAGCTTGGGGGCATGCTACTACTATGTCTCCCACAGATGATAGTTCATCAAATTAACCCATTTTCTCCTCTTATGGCCCCTGCGCGATGGCGCTCTGAGAAAGGAACGCATACATGGGATCCTCCTGGTGTTGGTAAAGAAATTGAGCGCCATGAAGACTATGATTTAGATCCTTCACCTCGTGGCTGGGAAGACAATTCGAAATTCAAGGGTCTTTATTCCCCTGATAAAACACCATCACCATCAAGTGCAACACCGTCTCCTAGAGAGCGGAAGGAATCTGATCCACTGAAAAGGCATTCTGAAGAAAAAGAAGTTCTATCGGCGTTTATGCTCGATCGACGAGTGGAAATAGTGGCAATTGTTGAGGGTACCGATGCTACGACTGGAGGAACAGTACAAGCACGACATTCATATACGTCAGATGATATTGTGTGGGATCACACATTCGTCTCATGTGTTGGTGAAGATGCGGATGGTTCCGCGCTAATTGATTTTTCAGTGTTTCATGATATTGTTGAATGCGAACCGGACATGTCATCGTTATGGTAAGGGTATATTAGAATTACAGAATGAATTTTATTAGATAGAAAGGATCTTTTTTTTTCTCTTGTATTGTTACAAAAATCACCACCAGAAAAGGGAATTATTCTTTTCAAATTTAAAATGTATTAATTCACTTACGTACTTTATTTATAAAATTACTTTCTTGCTTCTCTTGCACTATCATATCGATCTCTATCACTAGGCCTCGAATCATATTCGCGAGAATCGCGTCGGCCAGAGTCTCGGTCATCACGGCCTCCACCAAATCCAAGCATATCCATCAAGTCTCTATAGTCTATTACCCGCTCATCGGATTCGCCGCTACCATATTCCTCGAATATGATAGATAAGTCATTGGCAGTCATATCGACTCGCAATGAATCCAAAGCGCGTCTAAAATCTTTACGATCTAACTTTCCAGTAGATCTAGTATCAAAATCGACCATTGCCTCCTTAAACCTTTTACCACCTGAGAATCCACCACCCAAAACATCTTCAACAATTCGTTTTAGTTCAGCCATCGTTGCTTTGCCATCACGCGCAGTTGCCTTAGAAAGTGCACCAAGCAAACCGACAAATTCGGTATAGTTCATAGTACCATTATTATCTATATCAAATCGATCAATAACACGTTTAATTTCCTCAGATGACACATTAATCTTCATTCTACGCAAGCCTTCTCGTAATTCTTGCCCTGTGAGGTAGTTTGATTGATCAGGATCCATATCAGCGAAAACTTCCTTCATGCGAGCGGTGGCGTTCGAAACGGACCCGAACATACTTGAAAGATCATCCCTTAATCGCTGGACAATAGCATCAATATCACCATCAGTTACCTTACCTCCAGCTTTAGCTGTCTCTAGACGTAGGAACTCCACAACACCAGCGTAGTTAATTTCACCCATACGACCTGACAGTTCACGGCGACCAAGTAGGCGGATAAGATCACGCTCTTCATCAGAACGGAGCTGGATACCGAATTTCTTAAGACAACGTACAAAAGATCCCTCTTCTAAGGAGCCTAGTTGATTGTCATCAGCATTAGAAAAAGACAATTCCAAATCTTGTAACAATAAGTGGTTACCTTCAGAGGTTTCTTTGAACTGTCTTACAAGTGAATTAGCCAAAGCCGGGTCAGAATTTAATGCTTCAATTGTTGCTCTGCTACTTATAGAAGCAGCGGGTCGCTCATCTCGATCATCATCGCGGGTGCGTCGTCCTTGAGATTCAAGGCCAGGCACTTGTATTCCTAAACTCTCAAAGAAAGCA
>JACKZZ010003329.1_pt1 | contig 35197 bp, 29 predicted proteins | sample 8027871 | NCBI WGS metagenome assembly JACKZZ01 (sample SAMN15724774, study PRJNA655200) | protist metagenome | isolation source: fluorescence activated cell sorting (FACS) single amplified genomes of... | place: USA: West Boothbay Harbor, Gulf of Maine | collected 2000-07-19
TCAAGGAAGGTGGTTAATTTTGACTATTTTGTTGATTTTGATGCTGTTAATATCTTGGGAGTAATATGTATGATCATATTTTTGAGGATGATTTGCGGCTTGATGAACTATGATGAGTTTCGGCCTTGTGTCGTTGTCAAGAATTTTGGAATTGTTTGCGATTCGCAGTTTAGATTGATTCTAGATCGTTCTCTAATTTATTTGTAGGCGTGTTGTGCTAGAACTATTATCTAAAGATTCAGCGTTGGTACTCTGATCGGGGAACAATTCGGCAGTTAATTCCGATTCAGTTGTTTCCTTTAGTATTAGTTATACGCACTTGTAGTAGTCTTCCGCTTCAGTTGTACTAGTATTCCGAGTGTGCATCCATTCACCCGCAACGATGGTGTAACGCTAGCTATTTAAACATTCCAATCACACCAATTACAACTTCTTATTCAGGTAAGATCGAGAAGCTGGAGGATATCTACCTCCACTCTCTCCCGATTCGTGAGTACCAGATCATCGATCACTTCTTCCCGGCGCCGGCTGGTCAGCCGGGTGCGTTGAAGGATGAGGTCGTCAAGATTCATCCAGTCCAGAAGATGACCTCCGCTGGTCAGCGTAACCGTTTCGTCTGCTACGCTCTCGTCGGTGACTCCAACGGTCACATCGGTCTGGGAAGCAAGGTAAGTGGACTACTTTGGATATTTGGAGAAGATATTTGGATGAGCATTTATGGTGGTTGCGAAAATTGCGTCTAAGATGTGTCTGAAAAAAGGCTCATTTGTCTACTGGTGGAAGCCAAACGACGCTGAGTAGGGAAATCTGTCGTGCTGAAGAATCTGCAAAATCCTTGGTGTTAAGGTTGAAATCAGACTCATCATTATGATGTCCTCACTGCTGTAGCCGTTATGTGAAACTTCACGCTACTTGTTGCCTCGACTTTCACTTGTATTTCGCTTGTGACTGAAGTCTCTCACATCAACTCAAAGATAGCGACGTCTTTAATCGTATCTATATCAAGACTTCAATCGTATAACATCACATCTGTAAATCAATCGTCCTTCAAAAACTTTTTCAGGTCGGAAAGGAGGTCGCCACCGCTATCCGTGGTGCCGTGATCAGCGCCAAGCTCGCTCTTATCCCGGTCCGCCGTGGTTACTGGGGAAACAAGATCGGTCTGCCGCATACCGTTCCGATGAAGGTCACCGGAAAGTGCGGATCCGTCATGGTCCGTCTTATCCCGGCCCCGCGTGGTTCCGGTATCGTCGGTTCCATCACTCTGAAGAAGATCATGGCTTTCGTCGGTGTCCAGGATGTCTTCTCCTGCTCTTCCGGCCACACCCGTACCAAGGGCAACTTCATTAAGGCCACCTTCGAGGCTCTCCGTAACACCTACCGCTTCATCACCCCGGACCTGTGGGCCCCGACGGCCTTCAAGCTCAACCCGTACCAGGAGTTCTCGGACTTCCTGACGGACGTCAAGACCGCCTAAGTTCGGTGGATGGACACCTTCTGATGCGGAGGAATTTGACGAAGCTGCAGACCGGGATTTCGGAAAAACAGTAGCAGATGCGAATACCAACGCGCTGCGTGTGGGTGGGTCTAGCCAGAGTCACCACGTGTGTGTTGTTTAGAGATCTACGAGAGAAGGACGATGTTGCTGTGGATTTGAATTCTGGTCTGTGTGGGATTGAAGCCTTGTGTGCGATTTTGATGATGAAGATGTTTCTTTGTGGAGGAGATTTGTGTCGTTCTCTAGAGGAGACATGCTTCCTCATCAAAAATAAATTTGGCCGAAAACCATCTTGTAGAAAATGAGGAGGTGAAGGACTACAAACTAAAGAGCAGTGCAGCACTTGCTGTCGACTGGCGGTATGAAGTTGTGGCAGGGAATGTATTGTGTTCTAGATCGAAAGACCTTTACCTCTCAATGTTAGCGTGTACAGTGACCTCCTAATGTCCTGTCCATTTCGAATGAGCAGACGTGTTAGCGTATCTACCATGGCTACTCAAAAGAAGCTGCTGAGGTAAAGGTAGAGATGAGGGAAGATGTGAAATCGAGAGAAAAATGGCAAGATCGGAACGAAAAACGGCTTTTCCTATTTGAGGCTGCTGAAACGGTAGACGGGATATAGGTTTTTGGTTGACATAAAGTCTGCACTGAGAACGAGGCTTTCGTCGTATACATGAAAACGGCCCGGTGTAATCAGTCTAAGTCTGTTGAACTTGTGCCTTCGTGTCATATCTAGAAAACGATGACTGATTTAGTGTGTCAATAGCCCTGTCCGCTCTAGCGGACTGGGTTGTGGGCAAGAGGATTATCGAAAAGAGTATAAGTTTTAATGATCTACTAAACAAGAAGATGTTGTTCACGCAGCGAGTGAGGACGGTTTCAAGTGCCATTTCTGTGTTGGCGTTCCTGGAAGCGGCTGTCGCAATTTCCTTCTCAAACCCATTCGCCGGTCTATTCGATACCGAATCCTCTGGCACCGACAACGAAGTGCCCTACTGTGTTCGCACTAAACCAACTCCAGAGGGTGCAGACGTTTTCAATTTTTTGCTCGTATCCGACTATGCCGGTGTGTCGTATTTCACCATCGATCCGCACAGGAGTGGACCGATAACGGATTTCAAAGCCAAGAAACGCTTGGTTGCTGGGGCTCCCGAATTGCCTGGCGGTTACGCCGGTGCTGTTGCGGCATGCTGCAACTTTTTGTATGTTGCGGTCTCGCCGCCGAGCGACGCAGATGCAGACGGGGTGGGGCCGAGCGTGAAGCCTCAATTGTTGCAATACACCTTAGCGGTGGGGGAGGATCTGGACAGTGTGAACAGCACAACGCTGGCGTCTTCGTTGAGCGCGGTTAATTATGTTGTGAGGACATAGCTTGTATTTCTTTAAGTCCTATTTATATATTTATATATATTTTGGAAGAAGTTGCTCTTCATAATCCCTTAGTTGTAGCTCTGGAGGGGGTATGTGCTGGCTAAATGTGAGTCCGTGGTGTGGAATAAAATCAACTTGGGACGATGAGGCAACGTCGATTTTCTCTCTATTTGGCATTAGTCCACCAACGCGTCGTGTAGTAGTTGTTGGTTACGCACGAAAAAATGCCATTGTGAGCTCGTTTCTAACCCTCATCCATGACAAGCTCGAGTGCTGGATCTCTAGTGTCGTCTTCGGAGCAGCTTCCTCCCCCGGTCCTCAACAGCGCGCCGACTGGTCGTCTCTTAAGGGTTTTAGTGGGATCGTGTTACTTTGTTACAGCCGCGACGCTCTACTGGAGTCCTGTTCTTTTGTGAAAGCAGCGAAGCGCAAGTCTTCGCGGATTCAGTGTCGATGGCGCACAAGTAGTAGGAGTCAGTGAATAAAAACAAGTTCTTGGTGCTTTGGCTCATCCAGCAGTAAGCAAGTATAAGTCCAAGAAAGAAACGCGACTCGTTTCAGTAGCAATGCATCGTAAACAAATGTTTATCGCGGGCTAACACAATAAGTGCTAATTTAATGTGAGCAAACGCAAGGGTTCATCCTTTCTTGTCGGCAAAATTCCCCTTTCCTTACTCCCGCTCTAATCCCCAGCGTCCTCGACGAACCGCCGCGAGTCATTTTAGCGGAGAAGAAAATCACGGATTTATCCTGTGGCCAGGCATCTGGCGATTTGTTTGTAGCGACCGAAGAAAGTCCCGCAGATGGAAAAGTCTGGCGATACGCTGGGGAAAAATTGGCGAAGTTGAGCGCATCGGAGATCCGTGTTGACGAGCTAGAACCGACGGAAGCTTATTTGCCAGGTACTCTATGAGAAACCTGAGCAGTAACTTTCTTGACTTTGATAATCCACAATCCGAGCCCTACCTTTCTTGATCCGAGCAGTATCTTTCATTCTGAACCCTGTACCTTATATTGACTATATCCAGTATTATTTCCATTCCAGCATCGACAAGTCTGACGACGGGGCTGTCGAGCGACGGTCTGGATTTGTTTCTCGTCGACAAAGCCGGCGGGGCAGACCATATCGAGAAAGTGCTAGTTGATGACGCGAAAGAAGACATCTCTTTAGCGAAGCAAACCGACAGCATACTGGGGGTCTGCAATGACGCGCAAAGCGTATTGTATCTGGCGCCGCATTGCGCAGCGAGTAGTACTACTGTTAAGGCGAAATTTGAATTTAAGTTGTTTAGAGTTCATGCGCTGGCTGTTAAGCTGAAATTCAAATTCAAGCTGTCTAGCAGTTCATGTAAATATGGGTCGTGCTGCGATATTCGCAAAATTTTGCACCCGGGTTCACGATCAGTGTGTATCTATAGCTCTAATGCAATTGGCACAGCCTCTGCTTCCACATCGTCTTCTGGCGCCACTGCAACAAGCTGCTCGGACGCTTTATGGGCTGTGTCGAAATTTGCGGCGGTTGGCAAGCCGCCAACTCAATTCCTAGCTGCTGTCGAAGAGGAGGATGAGCCAGCTGTCGATTTATGCGGGGGATGAGGGAATGAGTAGAAAAAGAATTGGGATCAAATAAGACGATGGATACTCAATAGGATCACAGGAGAGAAAGACACTCAGGGTTCCAGTATACATGAACTACAGCACTTTTTTCTCTTTATTTTCCCTCTTCATATCCCCGATTTTCCCTTTTCATACCCCGGTTTTCCCTCTTCATACCCCGATTTATTTCCTTCTTCATAGCCCGAAATCGGCAAAGGTCGCATGCTGGTAGACGGTTTTCAGGGCGCGCGAGGTTGTACGACTGATGGCGAGAGCACGGCCTTTGTTCTCCACCAAAGCACTAGTGGCGATTACAGAATCACTCAAGTGGTGCCTGCAGAGCATACTAATGCGACGATGGCGTTGGCGGAGACAAGTACTGGGAGTACTGGCTTAACTAGTGCTGCTGCTGCAATTAAGGGTAGAGAAAAAAACTATCCAATGCCAAAGTGGAAGTAGGCCATAATGTGTATTCTTCTCCGTTTCTCTAATAGAAAAGGACAAGAATGATCCTTTCGTTTCTGCTGGAGTCCAGCAGAAAAAAGGGCCCAGAACAGCCGCCTGACATGATGGGGTAGATGTTTCCTACCTTTAATGTAACAAGCACCGCAGGAATTGGCGCAGCAGAAACAGTGGATGCAGCGGCTACAGCCTCGGACATTTTTGCAAAGACGGCTGCACAGAGCACCATCAGTTTGCTGGAGGAGCCACGGGGCATAGCGTTTTTCGCGGCGCCCGCAATGTGAGGATGGGTCGCGGCGCCCGCAATGTGAGGATGGGTCGCGGCGCCCGCAATGTGAGTATGGAGTGGAAGATGAGATTTTCGGCGGTGCAGGGATGTAAAATAGAGAAGTGTTTTTCATCCCGAAAGGAGATCATTAGGGAGCTCCTCCTCTCGGGGTTTTCTTTTCAGGATGTGATATTTTTTTCCAAGTGTGCTGCCGAGTTAGATTGATATTTATATTAGAGGTTTTTTCCGGATCGTTCATTCAGAACAGGAATGGACTTGACGAATATCAATATTGGTCAATTTGTGATGTTTTCTTTTCCGACTTTCAATAATTGGAATTGGATGGATGGGCAGTAATATCATTTGGTGCATCTGGTCAGAAACAGCCAGGTGAGCGTGTTCCTCTCTTCTCGGGACAAGCAAAAGCAAATGCCAATCTCATACGGCTGATCATCAAACTCTTGTTATAATTACGCATAGGTTTCCAGCAGTATTTAATAACCGGTGTTTTCGGCGTATCGAGGGCACGTCATCTCAAGAACGGCCTCAATATTTTCAAATTTTACTACAAACAGCTGGGGACTTCGTATTCATCAAAGATTCAGCTAGAAATGAGCAACCGAGCATATTCACGGGAAAGTCTAGTTGAGAGCAGAAGAAGTAAGTACCGATAGTTTCAATAAAGGCGTACCCAGAAACAGAGAAAAAAAAGCGGACAAAAACCTTGCTTGACACAACTACACCACAGTGTCCATCAGAGTGTAGGGTACTGGGAGGGGGGAGCACACGCGTCGCGCAAGCCTACAGAACTAGGTAGTAGTAGAAGTCAGGTGTGTGTGCTGTTTTGATAGCGGTCTCCAACGTAAGTAGCAGCTGCGCTGTCGAGTGTCTTAGTTCGTTGTCAAGTACCTATTTCCGCTGTACATACTGTCTACGATTCCGAGCCGTGTTGTTTTTATCAAGGTAGTGTGGAAGTGAAGTGGTGGTCTTCTTGCACAGAATATAGCGTAGTTCTAGAAAGGTTTTTAGGCTATTCTAGAGCGTCAATCTTTTTCCGACATTGAGCCAAGGCATCTACTTCACAAGAAACTTGAGTTTTCCACTCTCTCAGTGAGCGTTTTCATCGAAAGCCTACAAAATTTACAACTAGCAAGAAGAGAAAAATGGCCATGGTAGGGCACGAGAGCGAAAATGAGGCGCTACTCGCTGAAGTCGAAAAAGCAGAGACGAGCGAAAAGGGTTTCGTGCCTGACGAGTTGCGGACTCAGATTTTCCGAAAATTGAGAGCACGGCAGGAAAACCGAACATGTTTCGACTGCCCAGCGCGAAATCCGACGTGGATTTCCCTCAGCCATGGGTACCTACGAAGGGTCTAGGGTTTAGGGTGTCTACGAAGGGTTTTGTGTCTTTATAACGAAACAATATATCACATCACAAGGGTTCTGTGCTGATATGGAACGATGACTGACTCGCGAGTTTTTTCTTCGCAGATTCAAGCGTCATAAGTGATTTGGCATGTCGAAATAGATTTTCAATATGAGGTAAATTCAACTCCATGACGTTAGTAGTTATGTCTCCTCCTGGGAATCATGAGTTTATTTTTAATACCTCTCGTCTTTTCTTAAAAGATCTATATTTTTATATCTGTCATTTTTTGTGCGAACCTGAGAAAAAGATCTATAATATTCCCCCAGGTGCTACGTATGTCTCGTGTGCAGCGGAGAGCACAGACGAATGGGAGTCCACATCAGTTTCGTACGTAGTGTGGAGTTGGATTCCTTCAATAAAGAACAGTTAGTACAGATGATTATTGGCGGCAACAGCAAAGCACGGTCATATCTCAAATCCATTGGGATCGAGGGAAAGAGGAAGGATACAGACTCAGCGGGGGGAAGGAAGGTATTGTTGGACATATTATTTTGGTTGGTAAGGAACAGTGTGTGAAAAAAGATTCTCACATATTCGAAAACTTGAAATAGCCGAGTAATGAAAACAATAGCCGAGTATTTAAGGTTATTCCTTCTTTTGCTCGGTTATTTCAGTTTTTCGAGTAGCTGATCTATTGCCTTGTATTAAAAGGTTTAATTATGATTACTAAAAAGAGGTGGATCAAGAAACAGTTTGTTGGATTCCATTCGGTTCGCATGAGATCCAACATTAGTGCTCGAGTACATTCGATTCGCATGAGAACCAGTGCGGTTTTCTGCCTACCGTGAATGCAGTCATACTTCTTTGCTCCTCTTGAATCCGCTGCCACATCAAGATAATCACTACTGCGCACTGACAACCTATCCTCACTCGTAGTGCGATTACGGTGACAAGAGCTGCCTTAAGTACCGTCAGCAATTAGAAAAAGAGACGCAAGCGCAATGCAGGGCATTGGGAATCCAAGTGTCAGGCGGGTCGGCGGCTAGTAGTACCGCGCCAGGGTCGCCGCCAAAGAAGCCAGACGCTTTCTCCAATGGAGCGCCAAGTGCAATGCCATTTGCGGCTCCTGGGTCAGTAGACGCTTTCGGGGCGCAAGCGGGCGTTTATCAAAAGTTGGACGTGGGCGGTGGAGTGCAGAATTTAAGGAAGATGAAGGAGTGATTGAATGGACGGCTTATCTACTGCGAGTATGTCAATATAAGCCATCAAGTAAATCATCGTTGTGGTTGCAGAGAGAGGGATACTGGTTATCAGTGTGCTTGTGAAACCGCCAAGCGCTCACAGCCGGAATGACTAGGAATTGAATGACTAGGAATTCGAAGCGTATCTATCAATCTTTTTGTCGTGAAGTTGAGAAGTACGAGCATGAATCTGCCTAAGACCCTTTGTTTAGTAAATCTATATTATAGTTTCTGGTTGTCTCTGAAAAATCTCTCAACACACATTCCCTCTCCTTGTTCTAAATCCTGCATCCTCTACAACGCCCGGCGCTGAGGAGCTAGCAAACGAGCTGTTTAAGGACTTCAAAAATTACGAGAAGCCTGCGGCCGCGCCGACAAGTGACATTATGTCCAACGGCGGACGTGGTGGATTTGGTGGGTTCGGCAACGGCAATGGCCCAAATAGCAATATCATGAGTAATGGTGGATCAACATCCCCTGCGCGACCGCATAGTAATAGTGGAGACAACTTCGTTTTTGGCGCTGGGTTCACAAGTAGCGCGCCCTCAACATCAACGCATTTCGCGTCAAGTGGAGGCAATATGCCGAAAGCAGCAAAAGCGACTGAACTCGTGGACGACTTTGACTTCGACTTCTTTGAGCAGGTAATTTTGAGAGTACTCTCTCTGGAGTAGGAATGGTAACCTCACAGAATAGTAGGTACTAGAGAGGAGGTCATAATTTCGAGAGTACACTCGGAAAGAACGGTGACATGAGAATAGTGTATTTCAAATTGAAATACAGTATTTTCATGTCACATTAGATATCATGTTACCATTAGATTCTTTTTAAAGAATCTACTCTGAAATCCATCAGGAAATGCATGTAGCTCGTTTCACGACCACCAGTAACTAAATAAAACACTACTCATCTCGCTTACAGGAAGCAACCCGCGTGGTGGAACCAGTTGTCCCTGCTTCGTCGAGGCCCGTAGAAGGTACTTACGGATTACCTGACGCGCCAGTAATGCCAGTATCTAGCGATACGCGGGGTAATGGGAATCCGTTCTTTGGTGGGGATAATACGTCGAGTAACTCTCCTGTGGAGCATAAACCACCGATATTTGGATTCGGTTCTGCACCCTCCTCTTCGCCGCCCCAGGCAATCAACAACAATCTACAGGCGAAAAAAGCGTTTGGGTACAAATGCTTTTTTCTTATTTCGTAGATTATACATCCAATGTGAATCGAGGCATTAGACAGAACCTGCCTTTTTTAGATTGCTGGATATGTATACTATAGATTCGAAGTTTTTCAAGAGCGGAATGACTTTGAGTTGTAAGCTGCAATTTTTGTGATCGGATGTCCTCTCTAATTCAACCTACCTAGGAGCGGCTTTCGAAACTGCGTAATTGCTCCCATCTATGCTTGTGCTATAGGTAACATCATCATCATCATCATCATCGTCATAAGTTTAAAGGTAAAGAAAAGAAAACATACAAGTACAACAAGGTCTGCCGACGTTTTCGATGATAGTTCGGCTAACAGTGGGCCAGCATTGGATCCTGAGCTACGGGGCAAAACCGCTTTTGGCTCCGACGCGATCTTCGGCAGACAGGATAGCGGCTCCAGCGACGGTGGCCAAGTAAACCACATGTACAAAGCTGCGGTGGATAAGGGGCACGAGTATGCCCGTCAGGGGGCGGAAAAGCTCAAGGGAGTACTCGAGAACTATTTGAAGAGATAGCGTTTTTTAGTATTGGTAATGGTGGAGAACTATTTGAAGAGATAGCGGTGGTAGTAGTAGTACTGGGAGTGGTGGTGAAAACAAACTATCAATCTGAAGAGATAGTATTTTTAGTACTACTGGGAGTGGTGAAAACAAACTATCAATCTGAAGAGAAGCGTTTTTTAGTTTGGACGTAGGAAACAACTGGAGAAGGAGGTAGTGCTTTTAGTACTGGGAGTGGTGGAGAACTATCTGAAGAGATTTCGTTTTTACAGCACGGATAGTGGTGGATCTCGACGTGGGGATATCTAGTGGCTGAAACAGGATTGTTCGAAGAAGTACTAGGTTTTAGTACTGGCAGTGGTGGAGGATCATCTCGTATACGGAAAAAGGTATATTTTTTAGTACTGGGAGTCGCGGAGATTCTGCACTGAAGAAGCGTCTCTGAAATTGTAGTAGCTGGAGGGCAACAGCGAAACTGTTTCTAAAGAAGAAGTGCGAACGGATAGGAGGGGGATGCTGTAGCGAGTCTTGCAGCATGAGGACTGTCTGAAGAAACAGTCGCGGGACGGACTGTGATGGGCCGATTTCGGGAGTGGACGCAGCAGGCCGCCGGGCCACAGTAACGGTGATTCTTCGAATCGAAGATTGAAGCCGCTACTTCAAGATATATCAAGCAATAAACCTTTGTATCATGTGTTTATCGATATTCGTGTTATTCGACCAAAGCATATTTCATTAGTTTTTATTTAGATCCCTATTTAGTAATATCCTGTCTTCTTTTTTGTATTCATGGCGTCGATTTGGATTTGTAATGAATTTGAAGGTGTGATCCCAAAGCGGAACCTAAAGCACACAGCGTCTCAAAGTAGACGATTGATTTTTTGTATACTCTTGTAACCCCTCAGATCCGTTAAAATATGTGGTCGATGTCAGATGCTAAATCCGTGCGTTATCTAAATTTTTTATTCGGTTTGCCGACGCCTGAAAACGCACTAGAATGTATCTCCTATTACATTTTACATTTAAGTATTCTAAATCCGATTCTGGCTTACTCAATTATTCAGATTAACTTAAACATGCTAATGCTATTTAGTCTTGGTATTCATTCCTCAATTTTTTCTTCTTAGCATGATAGATAAGATTCTCGTGGTGATGTCATTGTTTTATGTCTTGTGTGTCGAGTCCTCACACAGGCGGCACGTCGTGACGAGAACGAAAGTGCGTTCTAAGAAATCAGGATTATTCGTTTTATGCTATCGACTTGTGATGTCAAAATCGACCGTTCTAAAAGATAGCTTAGGTGGTGGTTTTATATTCATTGATTTATCAGTGCGTGCCATCTTTGCAGGAGAAGCAGTGTTCGTTACTTTTCTGCCCGTGTTGGTGTTCATTTTTCATGAAAGAAAGTATGCCGTTCTCGTTAATTCGCGACTCTTCTATGGCCGGCCGCCAGGAGGAGCAATGTAGGTTCGGGATCGGAGTTGTTTGTGTGAATTTCGTCCCTGGATCCTGAAATATGTCGTCATGACTGTTCAGGTGCACAGACCAAATCCGAAGATGATGCCGCAGAGATAGATCTAAAGAGAGCTGGAAGATGTAGTGAGGAAAGTTCGCTGGAGGATTGTAGAGATTGGTAGAGAACATTCGCTGCATTGCGTTGCAAACGCTGAATGAAGGTTCTAAAGATCCCTAGAAGAGGTTTAGAAGACACAGCTGCTGGTTCCTGGTCAATGCAACAGGATCAAATAAACCTAAAGAGGTGCGAACATTGTGAATCTGATCTAAAGATAGACACAGATGAAGCTGGTCGGGAGATCTTCTTTTCGACCGATTCGAAGCTCCGCTGTTTAGGGGGAGGCACCTTAGGAGGTCTCTAAAGAACCATTTTTCGATCTCCAGTAACAGATCTTCATGATCAGACAAAGACGTGACGCTAATATGCATGCTGCTCAATGAAAAGATCCTACACCCTAGATGGTGGTGACTAGTCTTCAAGATCTAAATTTAGAACGAATCCAATAACACTCCATCCCCAGTTCTTAATCTCCCTGACTTCCAACAAACCTTTCTTCCAAATAGCGATAGATGATGCCTCTATCGCAATAACTTGGTTCATCCATCACAGAATACAATTCGCAACGCATCATGCTACTTAACTCTTCAACCATCACACCTCGTGGTCGCGACCATGAATTAAATTGAAGCACAAATGTAACTCTCATCCACATTGCTTACTCAAGTCCACCGTCACAAAATTATTTCAACGAACCACAATAACTTTCCGCAACTAATATCCTCGTCCAGGGAAACGAAAACGGTAGGGACTCACTCAGTGTAGGTACCTGCTTCTCGTTGAGAAAAGGCCAAAAGATGAAGTTTTCCTCCACCGTTTCTTCGAGTCGGCGTACCTGCCGCAAGAACCACTTCAATGCTCCTTCTCACAAGCGTCGCATTATTATGAGCGCGCCTCTGTCCAAGGAGCTTCAGGAGAAGTACAAAGTCCGCTCTCTCCCGATCCGCAAGGATGACGAGGTGCAGCTCAAGCGTGGCAGCGATAACGGACGCGAGGGAAAGGTATATTGAAGCGATTTTGTACGATCGTACTAAGTAGAAGATGCATGAAAAGTCATGTGACCTAACTGAGACTGTGTAGAGTCTCAGTTAGGTAACATATTAATAGCCGTTTAGCTTTGGACTGCTACTTGTACGTGTAGTGCTCCTGTTTGCACCTGTAGAGGGTCATGTGGCTAGTGTAGTAGCAGGCGGCACCATATTGAGCAGTAGGTTATCTTGCGGTACTCGAGTTGTTCTAGATAGTAGTCGTGAGAATAGTACAGAATCGAATGTAGCGGCAGGTAATAGTCGTGCAGTGTCCTTTTAGCGATGTTGACTCGTTAAAGAGCGCTTCCGGCCATGATATTTTTAGAAAATCGTGACATAAATGCCGAAGAAACATTACATGCGCTCAGACCTTGCAATCAAAAAGCTAAAACGATGTTGCACTGATCTAGCACTAATAATGCTAACAACCAATATATTCATTGACTCAATCCCTAAGAAAGTCACCAGAATCTTACGCATTTAGTCTTGATTTAGATATTGTGAGAAAAAAGAACTTTCATACAGGTGACCGGTGTTTTCCGCAAGAAGTGGATCGTTCACGTCGAGCGCATCCAGCGTGACAAGGGTAATGGCCAGACTACCCTGAAGCCGGTCCGCCCGTCCAAGGTCATGATCACCAAGATCAAGCTCGACAAGGACCGCAAGCTGCTCCTCGAGCGCAAGGCCCGCAAGTAAGTCTGGAATCTGCGTGGGACTTCTTCTTTGATGGAGTGTGACTGCGAACTTCTTCCTCACAGTGCGGAGGAGACTTCTGTGGTGCGTGACGCGGGGAAATGATCACTTACTCTCGGCTTTTTTGCTGTGCCGAACGTACTGAAATGGACTGAGAAAAATTCTTCTTCCGTAAGGTTCGTCTTGCGAAGAAAATGCGAAGAGTCATAAATTTTTCTTGGACATTATCCTTTTTTCGGTTATCAGCCATATCTCAACGATCCAAATAGTCTCTCAGGAGAACACGCAGTCGCTTCCTCCGGAACTGTGTTTCTTCCGGAAAAGCAACTGCGTGTTTGTTGTGCAGCTTCCAGTGAACGACTGTGGCTGCAGGAAATTTGTTCGATCACAGGCAGCGTCTTGTTTGGAGATGTAGCTAAAGAGAAACTCAGGCATGGAGTGCTAAGAAAAATTAGCGCTCGTCTCTAGAATTTCGGTGAAATGGAAATAGTGATGTCTCGTGTTAAAACCATTCGTAATTCTCACCTTCGTGTGTGGTCAAGCCATCTGTACGAGACAAAGAGGTCGAGATCGAGCGTAACACTGTTGCAGTCTTTGTGAGTGAAAACTTTCTCATGGTGTTGTATTTTGATCGTGGAGGAACGACGGATAGTATGCCGAATGACATTTCTGCTGGGATCCCTTGCCGAAACAGGAGAAGATGCAAGAGAGACCCCAATCAAAGTGAGGTCAGAGTTCAGCGACAGGAAATTCAGAGTGAGGCCCGTTGAGAGAGGGAGAGAATGGTCCTGATATGTGTTCTGTCGCATCTCTTAAGCGGCATTGAGAGTTCAGGATGCGTTTGCAGTGTTGATCAGAATCATGAAATTTGAAGTCATCTGATACCAGCATGGAGCGACGTGTGGCCATTATCAATAGTGGTATCCCATTATTATCGATTCAACTTGGAACAAATGCGTCACAAAGTGCAGGGCTGTTTTTTCAAGGAGCAGGGCTGTTTTTTCAAGGAGCAGAGCTGTTTTTTCAAGAGGCAGATCTGTTTTTTCTAGAAGCAGAGCTGTTTTTTCTAGGTGCAGAGCTGCCTACTCAAGAGTTGGAATTGTGTTTACAAGCAACAGAGCTGTTTTTCAAGAGGCAGAGCTGGTTTATCTGGACCGTTGCAGAACGATTAACGATTATATACGCAGAAGAAAGCAAGCGGGTTAAAGCGAACTCATTGATGTGCCTCATTGTGGTGCATCAATGAAACAGCGTAAGTTCCTTCTGTAGATGGTTTTCTTAATGCTCTACTTTCTGATAAGTTCCCTACTATTTGAACTGCGCTTAGTATCCTTTAATTACGAATTTACAATGTAAATTGTTTACTTTTTTATTATCCTTTTACTTTTTTCATTTCAGTTCTCTATCTTATACAGCAAGTTAATGAGTTTTGCGTTGGTTTCGTTTCGTCCTGTGAGTTCCACCCACCCCTCCCCAATAGTCTAAGAAACTAACCATAACTATTTATAACAGATAAATACTCTAATAAGATTCTAATCATAAGCGAGTGCATTATTTGCTATTGTTAGTTTTTTACTCCTTGTATTGATAAATAAAGACAAGGTACTGATAACAATTAAAATAGTACATCACAGCTTCAAAGACACTACCTAAGTATGACCCTAACTTAACTATTAGCAAGGTAATGACTCCGCATTCAACAGCAGCAACAGGGCACGACGAGAACAAAGTAGTGCGACCGCGGCAGCTAGTGGTCAAGGTGCATAAGAGCTTGCGCCTTGCTCTTACAGGTTATCATTTGAATACAAATTCTTTATTTTTAAAGGTTGGCTTCTCGTCAGATTATTATCAAATTTCAATCAGAGCGTCGGTCTTTCCTCTGGTGTGCTCTAATCGGTGACCTGAAGTCTTCTGGTCGGTGGTCTTTTTGTTGTCTAATATGGCCTGAGATATTCGGTAACACTGTTGAGCGAAGTGTTCATAAGTTATTTCTCTTCAATCTTGTTTTTTTAAAAAAATGTCACTCTTATCGGTGTTACTCTGTCTTGCCTACTCTGTCTTGCCTACGTCTTTTTTCCTGTAATCGGTTATTACTGATACAGAGTCGGTTTTTGTTATCCGTGGTTTGTTTCTGAGTCACAGAGAGTTTGTGTCTGGTTTGTTCCCTCTCACTCTCCCCTCCCGCAGCGATTGTGCACCTTCTACATATGAGTGAGGCGTCACCCTAGATGATTATGTAGCGTTTGGACAAGGTGCACAATGAGAGCACTCCACGCTTCCGGGCTGTCCAGCCTTGTTTTGGAAGCATATGTAGTCTGGTTTATCGTGAACCAACTACATAGGAGACGTCTAGGGCAGAAGCTGCAACCCCTTCCTACATTTCTAATAAGTAATATTTTTACTTTTTCTAATTAATTAAATTTAAGTGTTCTATAAGCTGTTGCTGTGTTTCTTCATTTTTAAGCAATAGTAGATTATGGCTTCTTCCTTATAAATATGCTTTTCTCTTCTCCGTTCATTATTGTATATTAAGTACTGTAAATAAGTCTCCTTCCTTCCTCCTCTCCAACACAATCAAAAAATAGGACAGGTGCACAAGAAAAACCAAAATCGACCTCAAGCTGATGGAGAAGAACAGGAAATGCTGTCTTGTTACACTTTAGCAATATCTTATTATCGATTCACTCTACGAATTTTCCAGGAAGGATGGAAGGAGGCACCTTTTTTCAATGAGTGTGTGTCTCTGTCTTCCCCTCCCAAAAGTTGTGATAAATTAACTCTAAATGTCGTAAGTAGAAATCATGATATCCCCTTTTAACTGCCACAAAGCTACCACAAAGAGTGCTCTAGGTAGCAACATTTGTAGGACTAATTAAAGGAGTTTGAAACGTTTTCCTTTAGCAGGATAGAGGAATTTGAAACGTTTTCCTTTAGCAGGAGATCCTGCTCGCCGTGGGCAGTTTGATACGAGTGTCTTTCTCAGCAAGTCTCTTCTCTGGGCAGAGCAATTGTTCGACCCATTTGTTCTTTTGATAGTGCCATGTTGTTTTCGCTGCAGATCGTCCGTGTTGTTCATCTTCAGTAGGGATACATCGTTCAAGCTTTATACTAAATGTATGACGCTCAAAGCTGCTACAGTTTGCGGTAGTAAGTAGCCGGCTCCTTCCCTCTATTATCTAGGCCGTAGCTCCCATCTTTATAGATACCTAATATCTTAAGTAAGGAGAAGATGCATGTACGACCGGGCCGTCTTCTACATCATCATCATATCATCATTTGCTAGTCTTTTGTAGGGTTGGTTTCGTTTGCAAAAGATTTATTTGAAGATAGAAACCGTTTCTTCAAATCAATGAATCAAATACAAATGGAGGATTCACCTTGACGTTGTTACTAGTAGGTGGTCTAGATCGTGGTGTTTAGCAGGTTGGAATTCGCCGCGAACGCCATTTTCCTCTTGGGGTGCACGAACGTTGCCGCGTGGTTACAGGCTGGTAGGGGTCGAGCACTGAGTGAAATACGACGTTTACCAAATATTGGGCATTTTCATTTGTGACACAAAAACTCCAACGACTTTCTTCTTGGGTTTGTTTCTCGGAGTGGTATAAATGGCATACTTATGGTGGTATTCTTCATTGAATTCTGGTATATCCCCATGGTCCCCAAAATTTTTCTACTTTAATGCGCTGGTTCTCCTTAAACAATATTCTATTGCTTCCCGTCCTCCTCGAGAAAACTGTTTTATCTGTCACGATTCTTGTGTATTATATTAGGAATGCATCCTCTCGGTCATTTTCTTCGTCAGTCGTGAGCTGCTAGAGCGTATATGTATTTAAAGATTTTTTTGCGTGTTAGAGTTAGTGCTGTGCTACAGATTCCGTCAGTTGCTTGTGTACCACGATGTACATCATCTTTCGCATTTATGTGGTCCATCTATTCCAACACTGACTTGCCTGGTAAGTAGATAGGAAGGTAAAGTGGCTTTTTGCTGCTGTAAGTACACACTAAATCAACGCAAGATATCATAGTATAAGAACACTAAATATATTGTTAATAAATATCTATTGTGATCGGCAGTTTTTGGTCTGCTCACAAGGCGGCAGCAGAAGCTGGTTGTTCTGTAAGTATCCATCCGCCTGGAGGACTATAGCCATAGAAGCAAGGCATTGCTATCTTTCCCTCATTCATTATAAGTTCTGAATTTAACGTGTTATGGACTGTGTCCGAACTTCTTCAGGAAATTCATTATAAGCGCACACAAACGTAATTATAGCGAGTTTGTAGATGAATGAGGAGTATTGTTCGTCGTGGCTGTGTAAAAAAGTACAACTATGTTGCGTTTATTGTCGAATAATTTTCCTCAGATTCTAATAAGTCCAATTTCGAAGTTCTTAATGGAATTGGATACTTGAAGGATTCTGAAATTATGCAGTAAATCTTGTACTTACTCAAAAAATGTAAATCATAAAAATGTAAATCATTATAGGTGGATTAATACTGCCCTTTCTGTCATCATCATTTATAGGTAACATCATCATCACCCGCAGAAGACCGGGCGAATGAATGAGTGAAAGAGGCCAATGAAAACAAATTCCAACATTACTTACGAGGAGGTTATCAGTGATTAATGAGTAAAAAGAATCTACCACTGAAAAAAAACTTTTTGTGCTCGTTCCTTACTTCATAGGGCGAAGGACGAGAAAAGATGGTGCGACCCGTGTCTCCTGTTGCTCCGCAAGCGAGCATGAAATCGCAAGCGAGCGATAAATCGGGCCACGATGAAATGCCGAGCGTGATGGTCGTTGGAGTCGGCGCATTCGATGGGCCGGGATCGTTCACTTTTGAGCACGTGTGGCATGCGGACGACAGGGACGGCGGGGAGGGAGTTGATATGGGGGAGGAAGAGAACGACATGTTGGATGTTGACTCCACTCCCTGCGAAAGTGGGATGGAAAGGAATATTCGCGAGAGCATTGAGAAATTCACAGCGACATGCCGGAATCTTCCGTTGGGTAGTTGCGCCGAACTCCCCGTTTCCTCCTCAACAGAGAAGAGGAAGAACGAAAACGAAAATGCAGAGAGGCTTCAGAATAAAGTAGAAGCGGACGGAACGAGGAAAAAAATGGAAAAGGGAACGAATGAAGACGGTGGGTTCTTGGCGAGATCTGCTGGGGATTTTTGCACCGCAACTAATTATACCGGAAATGGAAAAGGGGGAGCAAATGCAAATGCGCAGCAGTTATTTTTATCGACGAAACTTTTAGTACCACGACAAAGAGCGAGGACCTCCAAAGAGACTAAAAAGAGTGCAAAAGCGACCACTGCTCAGACGAAAATCGTTTCGTCGCCGTTAATTTGTCTACGGGGCGATTTCGGTCTGATTTATTTCGTGCTCCGCAAGCCCAGCGCGATTGCTTTGCAGAAAAAGGCATTTCCGTTGGCCACGGAAATGTTGGAGGATCTCCGTGAGTACGTAGAGAGTCACGATAGAGGAGCAACCACGGGGGATAACAGGAGTAATACTAATAACAGTAATACTATGGACACGATTGCACGAACCTGACTCCACGAACCACTTGGCCCAAATTTTTTTTTTTTTTTGGGTTTTTAGGTATGTAATCAGAATCAAGGACGCCAAGCGGCTTTTCAAGTAGCTAGTCAGTCCATGGAGCGTCTGCGGGGGGGCGAAGGAATGCGGCAAGGGGTTGCAGGAGTGGTGGTCTGTGATGAGCTAGCAGGTTGACTGGGCCACGATCTGCATGAGATGGAGTAGGCGCGCGGGAGGTCCCGGACCCCAGCAGCGACGCGCTACGATCTCCCCAAAATGCCACACATAGAGGGCGTGCTGCACGCCAACCGCGTCGAGACAGGTCCGCGGGGTCTTTTTGGTCTGCTTTTGGGCTCCCAGGGAGGCGAACGGGAAATTTTTCGGTTCTGGTTCGCGTGCAGCACACCCTCACACGGACACGATTTGGTCGCCCGTTGATCGCGCGAACCAGATCCGAAATGACGGGACTGTCCAAAGATTTTGCCGGCTTTCTCGCGAGGACCTGCCTCGACGTGGTTCGCGTGCAGCGCGCCCTCTATGTGTGGCATTTTGGGGAGATCATAAGGCGTCGCCGGTGGGGTCCGGGACCTCCCTTGCACCTACTCCATTTCACGCAGATCGCGATCGCGGTCAACCTGCTAGCTCATCACAGGCCAGCTCCCCCGCAGCCCCTTGTCGCACTCCTTCGCCTCCCCGCAGACGCTCCACGGCCTTACTAGCTACTTCGAAAGCCTTTCGGCGTCCTTTACTCTTATTACATACCTAAAAATCAAAAAATTTATTTTTTTTTGGGCCAAGTGGTTCGTGAGGTCAGGTTCGCGCAATCATTTCCATAAATACTAGTAACAGTAATACTAATAACAGTAACTACACTTCTGGTCTTCATCACGAAGTTGATGATAGACAAGGCCGACTATTCGTTGGAGATGGAGGACGAGATGGAGGACGTGGTGGCGTCGATAATCTGGAGGACGCGTCTTCAGATGCAAGTACAGTAAGAGACTCGAGCCAAGTAAGAGACAGTTACAGAAGCAGCAGCTACTACAACTCCAATGGCGATGCTAGTACAAGCCCTATGGGACTTCCCCTCAGCGGGGCGAATAGTACGACTGCAGTTCAGGCGATGGCGGGCGATCAAGTAAAGAACGGATGCGTTTTGACGCAGCGATCCCAGAGTAAGAGTCTGCGGAAGTCCAATTCGGGTCTTTCGAGCGCTTCTGGCGCCTCGTCTCGTCGTGCAGAGGTAGATAATCCGCTTGTCGGCGACGTATATCTCCCTTTGAGAGGATCATCCTCCATTGGAGACCGTGACCGGGACGGAGCCAAGTACGGAAGTACATCAACAAGTGTAACTACAGCAAGAAGTTTTTTACAGCGGGAGGAAGAAATGGAAATGCGATCAACACCAATGGGAGAGATGGTATCCAATATAAGAAGAACTACAGAAGTGATGGAACAAGAGATGACTACAACATCGTCGAATATAAAAAGTAGAAGTAATATCGTGATGGAACTACATCAAGAGACATCTTCAGCATGTTTAGCAAGAATGGATCACGTCGCAAGAATGGATCAGATTTTTACTACAATCGATGGCGAGGCTCTCGACGTCGCAATCGCACTGCTAGTTCGGGAGTATGAGAATGAGCTGCGCTCTAAACTGTCGGAAGACGGGGAAAAAAGTAAAGACGGAGCGTCGTCATGGAAAAAGTGGACCAATTGGATGAGTGGCGATGGCGGTGGCGGACTGTTGAACCGTTATCTATTCGGAGATCAACCGGATCCTTTTCCAGTAGGAAATCATGGAGGAGACAATTCAGATGACGACAGTCTGGTGGACTTGTTGTTACGGCTATAAATGAAATAGCGCATTCCACCAGTGTTTCATTCAGGCAGCAGAGATGAAGCAAGGTGGCCCTCTTGTTGAAGTCGTTTTCTTTAGAACGACTAGATAGAAATAAATTTTATTTCCATGTAGATTATTCTACAAAAAAAACCGAGGGACCCTCATGCGGTACCTTCATGCTATGACGAGGGTTTCTTCTTTCTGACAGTATCGACCCATGTGTCTTCATAGAGGATGCTAGTATGAGCTTCATCAAGTTGTCTTGGCTTGTTGTAATACTCTCTGACAGTAGCCTAGGTAGGATGTCATGAGAAAGGAAGTTCTTATGTTAATATGCGCGAGAAGGGATGTTATGTTGTGCGCGGCAGTGCTCTAATTTGGTCGGACCGACAGAGCGAAGGCGAGGACAGCAGAAGCTATAATATTAATACCCACTTGTCATCTTCGACTACCTTGTTCGCCAGTGCGAGTAAATCTAGAAGTTTGAATTGGTTTAGTAGCATAAGTCGTAGCCCGAGGGCGTTGTTTTCCTCCGCAATAAGAAGCGAGAGTTCTCGAGGTGCTACGGACACCAGGAGTGCCTCTTCCGGGTCTGCTTCTCCAACGGTAGCCGAACAGGTGGCGTACATCTTGGGTAGTGAAACAAGCGGTGGCAGCACCTACGCTTCGCCGAGAAGTGCAAGTAGTAGTAGTACGGGCACCAGCAACAGCACTTCGCAGCTGGCTGCTGGTATTCTTGGTACTAGTAGTGGCAGTGGATCATATCCGAATAGAAGTGTTGGTAGTAGTGGCACTGGACCGCTTGGTGCCGGCGGTAGTTCATTGCGGCTTTCTCGTGCCAGAAGTGACTGGAGTGAGCCTGAAATTACAACGCGAAACAGGACGTTAAGTTCAGAAAGCGAAAGACCGGAAGTTACAAGCACACGAGATGGACTTCGCGGTTCTGTTCCGCCGTCGGACGAAGATCCTTTACGAGGAACTCCCGCATCGACAAGTACTTTTGCAAGTTCAAATCCTGCTTCTAGAGGTTCCTTTGTGGTGAATGCAGCCGAAGATTCGGTCACTTCTACATCTGCTCGTTCTCTCTCCACATCAAATACAACAGGCTCTACTTCTCTCTCCACACACTCCGCATCAAATACTGGTGATTGCGCAAATGATGCAACCTATCATGGTGCAACTGCGTCTACTACATCAAATAACTCTTCCGGACAAGGGGCCTTTTGTGATGAGGAGCTCGATATTTTGCCGCACGCTCGATCCTTGAGTTTATTCGATCCCGGCGTTGAAATGGCGGTCTGGCCGCAGCTTAAGGCGCTACTTCCGAGGCTGTTGATTGTCGGCTTCGCGGTTTCCCTTCTTGCGGCTCCCGTGCGCTGGCTACGCCTGCGGATGCTTGCTACGGAAGTGCTTGCTACGGAAGACGGTTTGTTCTTGAATGGAAGCAGTGGGTGTGATGTGGTCAACTCGCATGTTGGTGCGATCCTAAGCGGAGTGCAGTCAGTCCACCCTTTGTCCTGTCCGCCCTTAGATAACGCTTTTTCCTGTCCGCCCTTGCCTATAGCCGCGCCGTGTGAAAGAAGGTCGTGGGGAGAAAAAGGTCGTGTCGTGGATCATCTGGATAATACTATACAAGATAATTATAAAGGTGGAACTCCTGGAAGCTTAAACTCAATTTCATCTTCGATGCTTTCCTCGTGGTCCTTATTTGTTTCCGCGGACACGGCTTCGCCTGTTTCGAACGAGGTCCTTGGATACGAGCAGTGGTTGTCCTCGCTTGGAAATTACTTTTATTCGGCTTTTCTTGCTGTTGGCTTTTCTTGCATCGATTTCCTCGATTTCTGGCACTCTCTTGCTGTAAATAGGATCAACAGAACCTTGGTTGCCGGATTCGCCAGCGGCCTGCACAGTTTCCTGAGCTCATTCTTCGATGAAGCTGCCGTGGTTGGTTTCTTCACCCTACTCCTAGCCGACGAGCGGAATGAACAAATTATGTCTTCATCACAAATCTAGCTTCAAGGTCAACACAGCAAGGTGACCATATTATCCATAGTTCATCAAGCCGATCATCTTCCTTTGGGAGACACTGCCTGACAGCAAGACTAACTGCAGGTCAAAACGACAGCAAGATGACCCTAGACCACGAAGCGGGTCATCTTTCTTTGGAGGAAAGACGAGGACAGGAGAGGTCAAGACAGCAAGATGACCTTAGGGGGCTATCTTGCTGTCACCTTAGGCCATCAAGGTCAAGACAGCAAGACGACCTTAAGGGGCTATCTTGCTGTCACCTTAGGCCATCAAGGTCAAGACAGCAAGATGATCTCACTAGTGTGCTGTCTTGCTGTCATCCTCATCTTACAGGCCACCTTCTTGCTGTCCGCGTGTTTCAAAGAGGAAACGGTTACTCGAGTGCACGAAACACGAGAAAATATCGTGTTTCTTCAAATTACAAACGGGTCTTGATTTCGGAAAGGTCTAACTCTAACTCTAACTCTAAGGAAGAAAATAACTCTAACTCTAACTCTGAAGAAGACAACGAGAGGGCGAGCACTCCTTTTACGCGCAGAGCCCCGAGTAGTTTGCATTTCTTCTCTTGGCGCAGGCTTTCTCCGGCCTTTCTTTTTCGCCGACTTCGGGAGTTTTTCCCGGTATTCATGTGCGGCATGGTGAGCGTGGCGCTGGCGGCAACTTTGCGGCGGTTGCTCCAGGGAGCGCTCTACACAGTAGCCGACGTGTGTGGCCTAGCGTTCTGGCTCCGGGGACTCCCTACTTTGCTGTCTTGGGACCTACTCACTCCGAGCATACTCATTTTCTTCGTTGCGTGGGCCGATGCATGATGGGGGAAAAAATAATGAGTTGTATCCGAGGATACTCATTATATTACAGGTAGTAGTTTACATACAGTATGAATCATACGATACTCATTCTACAGGTAGTAGTTTACATACTGATACTGTATGTAAACTTACTACTACCTGCAGCTCTAGTTCATAGGTAAACTTCTACCACTGCCACAATGTAGCTTTACCTACGAGGAGACCAGGAGTTGTCCGGAAAAACTTTAAACTTTATACCATGTGGGGATCTTTTACAGGGCCCAGCACATTAGTCCTCAAAGAGCAGTAATATTAGAGGTGATTATTACAAAACTATACTGGGGATATAGATTTAGATTATACAAACCGCGTATACGATATGTTGTGATAAAGATAAAGAAAAAAATTTTGCGTTGTCTGGCTGAAGGAAAGCGAGAACAGCGGCAGTTGTAATTGTTTACAACAAGTTTTTCGGTCTGATAAATGCCTAGCTAGTACTATGTCATGGTAGTAGCTAAGCATTTATTAGCTAATTTTTTCATGATTAAATATTATCTTTATCATGATATTGTGAAAGCTAAAGCTTTCACGATATTATGATCTTCATAATTATCATCATCGTATTATAAAATTGACATAACTGCATTTTTTTTTCCATCCTTCTGTCTCTCTGTGGACCACCCATCTTCACGGCAGAGGAGGTGAGGCACCTTAAAGTTTATTAAGAAAGATTATGGGTCTTGTTCACCGCTCACACCTGGTTGTTGGAATGTCAGGCTTTCCAAAGAGCAGGTGAGAGCCAGATCCCGATGGCCTACTACATGGATAATTTCAAAGGATCATGAGAGTTGTAATGCAGAGTTCAATTCAATTTGAGTTGTAACTGTACCTCCAAAGAGAATGAGTCTAAGGTGAATCAAGTAAGATAAAGATCATTGAATAAAGAGCAGACGCGCCCCTGTATGACGAGTCTACCTTTGCCCAGTTGTGTTTTTATGGCAAGTCTCTCTCTCTCTGGAATTGCATGTGTTGTGCTATGGCATTCTCTCGTGGCCAGTAGTGTTACGTGGCAAGCCGGTCTTACTTTCTGCCCAGGAGTTCGGCATCGGCGCCTGACTCGTGCGTACCCTCTCAGCTCTCGCGAAATGCCACGTGCTTTGCTTCGTAAGTGCGCGTCACGACGTGCTTCTTCTTCAGTCCACCAGAAGCAAAGAAATTGAAATTATAGTGACTGATGTTTATGATTCAGAACTATAGTTTCTTTACCTCTGGTGGACCACAGACCTAGTTAAATCTTCTTGATCACAGACCTAGTTAACCCTTCAGAAGATTTAACTAAGAAGATGTAGCTAGGTCTTTAGATCATTATAAGCGGAAATTTGTGGATTCATACCTAAACATTTGACAGTGTATCGGATACTGCTATTTAATCTGGATGCAACTAACTTATTTAGTTGTATCCAGATGAAATAGCTGCTATTTCTGGATAGTATTAATTTTAATGCTATCCAGAAAAGCAGACCGAAAAGATTTGCTTAGGACCCTGCAACCCGACAACGTCGGGCGCACTCGGGCACGCGTCTTTCGAGCCGACGCATGCTTTGACTCAAGCGTCTCTATAATAGATTGATAACTATAGACAGATGACTGGGACTCTACATAAACAGATCACTGGTCCACATTTTTTCAACCGCTCTCAAGTCTACTCGATATAACGACAGACTCTGATAACGACAGAGACTCCAACGTGTTGACTCTCCTTCGCTCCTTCCGTCGTACGACCGTGTGAGTGTTGAGTGACTGTCCTCTTCATCGACAGATTGCTAAATACAGACCACATTTTTCATGCTTACTAATACTACCCAAATATATTCATGATTCATGCTCACTACCCAAATCCATCATCGCTTGTTTGAAATATCAAGAAAATCGGTACTCTCTCGTTTTCAAGAATCAACATTGACAGACTTCACAAGGCACGACGAATTATCATGAATACTTCTAGTATTACATCAGACATGCCTCATATGTCTGACATGACCGGCTCTCTACTGGTTTTGGGAAACTGCATGCATGGATGGCTAGATGGATGGATGGACTCGCTCCACGTCGTAAGGACGACAGTAGAACAGTAATCATTCAAGAGACATCTCTGAACGATGTTTCGTCAGGAAACGACGTCGTGAGTGATGCGCGGATAGGACCTCCTGTCCGTGCAGTTTATTAATATTGCGAGAAGATGACAAAAAAATGAGCGGAAAATGATGGAGAGCCAAGAAGTCTTTGCTTTCTCACGTCTTTGTGATCTCAGTTCCAGTTGTCGCAGGAAACTTCTATACAACTTACTACATATAATGTTGACAGTCACTACAGGACTGGGTGGCAGACTCAGTATCTTATAAATTCATTCATTCATTGGGGGATCCCTGTCGCCCACCTCAGTCGCCTTATTAAATTTTCATCTTACATTATATTACCTGCAGCTCAAAGAAGTTGTGCTTTCTAATGGAGCGGCAGGATGCCGAAGCTCGACGCCAGAGCTCGACGCCGAAGTAGAATGCTATGTGGTCTTGGAGCTAAGATGATATGTAAAAGATCAACCTATTCCACTTAGCTTCAAGATCACGCGGCTTGATTCCAATTTCAAAGTCTTCGGCCAGAGGGCCGGGGCGCCAGCTGGGGCGGGAGAGTAGTATTCTCACATCGCGAGAAGTAGTATTCTCTTCCCGCCCACATCTTACTTAGATATTGGCTTGGATTGATTCCCTTGGCTAGGCTTAAAGTTTCTAGTAGACATCATAGAAGAAACTAAACTTGGATTCTTGGCTAGGCTCTTTAGTTGTACCTGTAAAGTCCCGCCCCGTTAATCTTGGACCATGGAGTGCAAGTGCCATATCAAGTGCTATATCCTTACTAGCACCATAGACCATCCATCGGGTTACGATGCAATTCTTTTTTCTCTTGGAGCTTGGAAATTTGGGATCTCGACACTGACGAACGCGGTCAATCGTCGGTCCGTGACCACAGCCGTTTGATCTATAAAATTATAGCAGATCCAGATCCTCATCTAGCAGAAGGCTCACGACAGATTGATCGTTACTAGGCAGGCAAAAGGCTTACTTGCTTCCGCCTCGATGTAAGCTTTCTGCCTAGTTAGTAACTAGGCAGCACTCTACAACTAGCCGGGCCTCTAATCGTACGTAAACTTTCCATGCGACTGCATTGCCTATGATATTTCCCATACATAGCTGTTCAATCAAGGGACACGACTATGACGTTGTCATTGATAAAGACGGTGGAAACCGGCCAAAACAAACGAAGGTCGTTCAAGTCGTGGGACTAGAGCGACTCATTACACTGTAATGAGTCGCTCTAGTCCCACGACTTGATGTATCTATCTTAATGTACTGTAATACAGTACATTAAGATAGAATAATGAAGATATTTCGGCTAAATTAATCTATACAAGGAAGGATACTTTTTCGTTTAAAAAATTTGAAATTTAATTTGCATCTTCGGTTTTCATTGTTGAATCGACGAGTGGCCACCCGGCCAAAAAAACCTAACCGATTCGACGGACACGACTACAATAAATAAGTCTAATTGATGAAATATTGCTATGATGAAATATCGCATTGTTGGTTCACACTTCTAACTACAAACACTACTGAAAAATTTTTCAAATTACATGATTCTTGAAGAATATGCTTAATGTTTTAAGTATAAAACAAAGAATGACTCTTTTTTCTTACTGGTTGCCATATGCTTATTGGACAACAGTACTGAAAATTGCTAAATCATGCGGCGACCATTCTAATTCCGAATGAGAGTTGCCACATAAATAGTGCTTTACTCGTCGCGTTCTTGGAAAATCAAAATATGAGAAAATCAATGGACTCTATAATACAGAGTCTCAATAAGAAAACAATCCTGGATTAATTCATTGACTCCGACTCCGCCTCTAGCAGCATGGGACGACATCAATGAAGTTTACTGATGCTTCCTATTGTCAACAGAATCAATTTATCACGTATTTGTGTGTTAGCAATTAAGAACAAACACAATGAAGATATTTGACTTTTAATTTTTGATGTTCATATAATCAAGTCTCTTCCTCATGATCGGTACAGCTAGTCCCTTTTCATCGGCAAGGGGTAAGTTGAAGTATAGTTGTTAGTCTCTTCTTCATCGGTGTACAAGTTGATGAGTGTGAAGCTCAGTTGACTTCATAGTGCCGTAGACGTTATTTCATACGGTACATTTACCGTAATACTTGGAAAACGCAGACGCACCAGTAAGTACAACTGAATAAATTTCTAATGAATATTTCTAAGAGGAAGAAGACAAAGAACAAAACAAAATATTTTCTCGACATCCCACTTAGGAAAATGTTCCTTCGTCATCTCCTTATGATCAATCAAATGATCTACTGTCAGGAGCCTTCTATAGTCAGTATAATCCACTCAATCTGGTTGTGTAAAAGAAAAGAGAAAAAGGGATGTCCTCTATTCTGTACAACTATGATGTTCTAGTTGTAGGCTTGCTTCATTTTCCAAAATGAAAAATGAAACTAGAAAGAAGTCACATTTTTCCTGCAGAGTGCTTCTCTAGCCTACAACTATGGTTTTGTGCTTGAATGAAGAATAAAAACAATCACTTTTGTCTCTACACCTCTCAAAAATCATAAAGCAACAAGTCATATCTCCTTAGTGCCTTACTCAGTAAGGCGCCTTACTGAATCAGGCAGTATTAAAATTACTGATTCAAAGAAGTAGATAAATCAGTAATTATTCCAGCTTCATTTTTCATAGCAAGGCAGCACCTATTACTCATTCATCTACACTTTCTCCGCCAACTTCACGTCCTGCAGCTTGGCCTCAGCAAGAGCCTTTGCGATCAATGCCTCGACCTTGGTGCTCGTCATAGTTGCTGTGCCTTCCGTGGCGACGTCCATGATGCTGGCATTACCCACCATCGCGATCATCCCGGTCTTCAACCCCACAATAAGCACCAAAATCGTAATGCCTGAGTAGAGGACAGGAATACGCCGTCACTCTATCCGTCTATCTATCTAGCTATCTATCTAGCTAGCTATCTATCTAAGTATCTCGCTATGTATCTATCTACCTATCTGTCTAGCTATCTATCTAGCTATCTCTCTAGCTATCTATCTTGCTAGCTAGCTAGCTAGCTATCTATCTACCTATCTAGCTACCTATCTAGCTACCTATCTAGCTATCTATCTAGCTATCTATCTAGCTATCTATCTAGCTAGCTATCTATCTCTCTCTCTATCCATCTGCATCTTTCTACATGCTTCAAATGGTGATCTTCTCCCTCGTGGTTGTGGGAAGTGAGTAAGTTACTGAGCTTGGCGATGGTAATCTTCTTCATGCTGGGCATGAGAGGGGAGTAAGCTATTATAGCTTACTCCCCTCTCATGCCCAATGTTACTACTGTAATAGCGCCGTTGGCTTCCTACTATAATCTCACTATAGTAGAAAGCCAACGGTGATTTACTTCGTGATGGTAACTTTCATGATGGGACAAGGAATAGTGTACATAGCTTAGTACTCTCCTCCCTCCATTCCGATCAGTAACTTCGGAGAGTAAATTACTGATCGGAATGGAGGGAGGGGAGTAAGCTATACTCTAGCTTACTCCTCGACAATAGGAGGCTGCTCTAGTTTAGTAGCCTCTTATTGTTGTCGTGGATATGTTACAAAGTTATACTTGCCAACTTTACAGCTTATTCTTAAGAGTCCTGCAGGCCTATCTTACCTTCCTTCGAACGAATAATCTAACACAAGCAGAGAAAAAGTTAGAGAGAAACATAGATTATATCAGACTACTCACAACGCCCCATTAGTTAGACCTAACTTGCTTCACTAATCTTAGCTTTATTTCTTCTGACTTATCTTATTCTATACTTCAATAATCTTAGCTTACTGACTATCTTATCTTACTTCGAAAGAATAATCTAACAGGCAGAAAACAAGTTAGATAGAAGCAAAAATACCGAGCTCGATGTAGGCCGTGTAAGCGAGGGCCCCCGCGAACGCAGTACCGACATCTCGGCATTCTCGGCGGTCGAAATAAAAGGCATACATATCTGCGTCTTTGTCATCCGGGTTGCCGCTTTATTAGAGTATACCAATGACGATAATGATGATGATGATTGTACCTACAACGGAAGAATCTATCGAGACAAGATGATGGAAGAATTTATCGAGCTAATTAGAGACATTCGCTTTGAAGAAGGATAGAGAGCTCATCCCAGTCAGTGGCAATTAAACAAATATAGGTCATTTCTCGTTTAAATCATTGAACATGCAAAAGCACTCTAACTGACCCAGCCATTTATCATAATGTGTCATTGGAAAACATCATTAGAGAATAGCACAGTTCTCCCCGATGAGGAATGGAACTAAGCTCTTACCGTGTCCGGATTACTTAAGTCAATGAAGATTACAAATACAACTAACGATTGCATTCGGCGTAGATTACCAGGACCTCTCATCCGTAAATATCTTAGCATGATGAGAAAATGGCGGAAACGACGAGATCATGGAATAAAGATTGATGCAAACGATTGATAACGATTCTTAACGCATACGAGAAATAATGATAAGCCCGAAAAGATGTGGAAGTGCCGATCATCCTCAAGACTAATTTCTATTCATATTCATTCATCTCAAGACATTTTGATTTCTATAATTCAGTTCTATTCATTCATCTCATGTTAACTCTCAGCTGGCCATAACCCCAAGGGCATTTGCTGCCACCAGTATAAGGCTTGCCCAGATGACCATCTACCGTTTCCCCTTCGCTGTTTTGGTGTGATTCGCACCACCCGACAGACATACCACTCAAGTCCGTATCGCAGGCTGCAAACCGGATAAAACCTGGAAAGAAAACTAGAACGAACTACACCAGAACAGGTAAGACAGAAGGGCGCCACCGAGTAACGAAGCCGAAGGGCAGCATGGCCAAGACCTCTCACTCCTTCTACAAAACTATATTATTACCCTAATTAGTAATAATATAGTGTCTGGCTCTGGGTCTCCTCCATTAGTAATAAATACTAGTTTCTCATTAGTAATTACAATTAGATTACTTACTACTAATTACTTAGGAGCACCCTGACGAAACTAATGGAATGACGAAATGGTTAGATTGTGTTTTAAACTCACTTAATTTTAGAGGACGATAGAGAGAATTGCTACACCTCCTGAGACGAAATACCATTCCTAGTGTGATGGTGCGTGTTCATCGAGTGGGGAGCGATAGTCCCTTGTTGGCCGGTTCCTGATGTGTAGGCCAGGTTGCGGACAGCGGGAAATTGGACATTCAGCTGCTCTTCCACTTCCATTTCCAGCGGCGATAATTCCCGCCGAGCCGGAAAATCAACTCGCGTGTCGTAGTACAGGTAGCCGACCTTGTTGTACTTAGTTTTTTCAAGAGACTGCAAGGCAATTAATGACACCTCTTGCTAGGCACTCAATCAATCAATAAAGGTACTCCTAAGAAGTACCTCCCTGATGTGCTTGAAGATAATTAGATGTAGTAGAAACTTTGATGGGCCATACTTCCTGTTAGCATTCAGGCCACTTCTGACGGCCAGTGTAAATGAGTTGAATTTAAACATAAATTGAATTTAAACATTTTACACCATGTGTCAGGGCTTACTTACGCTCTATCTTGATGATTGATGATGATTGTACCTATGATGATTGATTATAAATAAATTGACTGATAGATCGATCGAGTACCTAGCAAGACATCGTGTTACTTCATTCTTGTCCATTGGAGCATTACGATTTGTATCATTTTTTACTATCGTAAAGCAGTTGTAACGAGTAAAACTGCATACACAGCATGATGTTGATGTGTGACAAGTAAAACTGCATACACAGCATGATGTTGATGTGTGACAAGTAAAACTGCATACACAGCATGATGTTGATGTGTGACAAGTAAAACTGCATACACAGCATGATGTTGATGTGTGACAAGTAAAACTGCATACACAGTATGATGTTGATGGTATATTCTCCCTATCATGGTATATTCTCCCTGCCTAAATGAGTTGCTATAAAAGTCCACAGAGTACCATCTGCAAACAAGAGATCTGTCCCATTTTGTCCATGTGTGTGATGCCGCCCAAAGGCGCAATCTCGAGCGACCCGAACGGTTTCACAGGACACACTCCAAGCATCAATCCAAAGGTCAGACCGAAAATGACGAGACTCATCACCCCAATAAGCATTAGAAATTTTTCAGAATAAAACCAATATACTCGAATATTATTATTCTATCTAATATATTCAATATATTAGATAGAAATCTAGTCCTAAGATTTCTAGTATATAAAATGAGTACCCCTACAGAATAAAACCTCCAATATCTTTATCTTCTTCACATATTTATAATACTGGTACTGTAGTACTATTTACTACAGCAGTATTGGTAGTGATGTTTTTAGTGAGAAATATTATTTCTCACTAAAAACACCACTATCTGTCTAATTTATTTCTGAAATAAATTAGACAGATCCGAAAACAAACTCGACGACGATGAAGAGTGACGACGATGATTAAGATGCTTGTTGTTTACTTAAAGTAAACACTTTGGTGCACCAATCATAAGATGTTTACTTAAAGTAAACATCTTCATCATCGCCGTCAGAAAGTAAATTACTTTGTGCACCAATCATAAGATAACCGCCAGACAGAAAGGACGTGAGAAGACGCGCAGACGGGGGTTCAAGATCTGAATGTACGCACTCTGCGCCTTGGCCACAGATTGGCGCATTGGCGAGTCCGCTCCGTTTGTGTCCGCCATCTTTCCGGCTAGAGTCAGTGCTTCTAGTAGCCTGATTCCAACTTATTGTAGACACTTATAGTAGTAAGATAAGTGCACTTCTAGTAGACCTCCTTCTGTAAGTGCACTTCTAGTAGACAGATGCACTTAGCAGTTCAACTACAGATTGATAGATTTACAACTTCTTGTTTAGCACGACAAGAACTACACTAACTTATAGCAGATGTGAGGGATGACACTACACATAGATTTCCTGTTCTTAGCCGTACTTCTTGTAGCAGGTAAACGCTACACATAGACTTCCTGCTTCTTCTACTTCCTCCTTAGCAGTATGCTACACATAGATTTCCAACTTCTACTTCCTCCTTAGCAGTATGCTACAGATAGATTTCTAATCTCTTCTTCCTTAGCAGTATACTACAGATATATTTCTAATCTCTTCTTCCTTAGCAGTATACTACAGATATATTTCTAATCTCTTCTTTAGCACGACACTAGGTTCTGGGAAGAGTGAGGGACGACAAAAACCCAGATTCCCAACTATTTCGAAATGATTGACACTACCGCTACGCCTTCTAGAATCAATAAAGAATCTCTCAACACGAATCAATGCGACGACGATTGTACGGCAGATTCGTCTCGTCTCACGTCATGTTGTAAAAACTCCCTCACCCGACTTACAATTCCTTAATATTATTATCCGTCTTTCGTTCTCATCTTTAATTCCATCAGCGAGACGTCCGGGGGAACGTTATTAAACAAGATATAACAAAAGAAAGTAGGGACTGACGAAAGAACCGACACACAAAATCTCTCCGGTTTTTTCACTCGTCATGGTGGGCACGATGCAGGCCTTTTCCCTACGACTTTAGCTTTGCTCATCCTGACAATGCCAACGCCTCTAGAGGAAATCCACATCACTTCTCTCCCTCTCCTCACGCTCTCTACTCATTCATTCATTGGCTTCCCTCCGATCTGTCTCGAAGTCTGCGGACGGTATTCAGCACCAACTCCAACAGTCATGCCATTAAAAGATATGGACAAGGAACCAACAGTTATGAAGAACATGCATTTTTTCTGGTTCTTTTTTTTTCATTTTTTGTACAACATTGAAGCAAGACTATTTTTGATTCGCCTTCGATTATAAGTACTCATTAGAGGTCATCATTTTTTTAATACATCGTAGATGGGGAAAATATTCCACAATTAAATGACAAAAACTGTCGAGAACAAGAAAACGACATCGATCTTATGACATTAAATAGACAATTGTGGCAAGTGTTCTCTATTGAGAGGGTGTAAGGAATAATTTCCATCTGCTGGCAGCTGCAATTCATCATTTCTGTTTATAACGATATAGACAACTACTGGCAAATACCTTTTTATATAACGACGATAATCAGAGCTGGACACAGTGACATCAATCAATACTAGGCTGCCCGTGTCAACACGCTTGGCCTAATATACTAGAATGAACTTCGTCGTCATAATGTTGCCTTTACTTTTTCATAAGGACGAAAATCAAGATCGGAGCTGTTCACGTGCAGAATGATATATTCGATTCACGATTCACAACAAATTCTTGAATTTTTCGCTCTGTCCGTGAAATATGTATCTTCAGGAGCTAGTTCGGGACAAAACTTGCTCCCTGTCCTCATGTCATACGAAGATTGCTTATCCTAGGGACTTAAATCGTAGAATTACTTAAATCTATCAATTATACTTCTAGATCGCAGAAAAACTTTGACTACACTAAAATACAAAAATAAGCCCAACACAGGAGTTATCCCGCCGAATAAAATATTACACTCACAAAAGAAACCGACGCAAAGGTTTCCATAAAGTTATTTGTCTACTGTCTCCAGCGCTTTAATTCGATTCATCTCCTCTCCCAAGTCACGCGAGGAGGCGGCACTTCCCTGGTACGAATTGTATTCATTCACTCAGAACCTTCGCAGCGCCCTTTTTTTGTCCTGTTCCCGAAGCAACCGGTTACATCGGTTACGATTTACCCTTCTCACAAAGTTTGCCTTCATTCTGACTTGTAGTTGGATATATAGACTATATGTCCAACTACAATAGTGTAATTCCAACTATAATAGTTGGAATTACACTTTTGTTCCAACATAATGCAAGCAATCGTCCCAAGCATGCTTCCAACTAGACTGACTAGTGTGTCACCTAGAATTCCGACCAAGTATCGGCTACGGCTATCTAAATCTACCTATAAAAATAGATACATAGCACATATTCATAAATATCATCTAAATTTGCACTATGTAGAGGTGGATATCACCACTAGACATGAAGCTTTTCTAGTAACTAGGAAGCCTTCACGTTCAGATACAGCACACAGTTGCTGCTTTGGCTGCTTAGAAGAATCTTGTAAGTAGGACTCTCATCATCTTAGATGATGAAAGGCATATTTTTAGGATTTGATTCTTGTAACAAGAATCAAATCTCTCCATCACCAAAACAATGTTCTAGAAGAGGGAGAGAGACTTATGTCACCAACTAAAGCCTTGGGTCTAACTCTACACTATGAATAACTAAAATAAAAATTTTTAATACAAACGGAGAAACCCCCGTTGCGATCCGCGTACTTGGATGCACGATTGGAACGAAAACGACCACATCTCAATCTTCACGAGGACGTTATAGTTACATGACGCGGATAAAATAGCTAAATAATGATCTTACTACGAGAAATACACGACATAAAAATAAGAACAGGGCAACACTTTAAAAATGAATATAAACTTCAAGAACTTTTAGAAAGTCTTTCTAAGAGGAACCAAACAAAAATCCAAACAAAATCCACAAAATTAAGCCGCAAAAAAAAACATGAACTGCCTTCGTCGAACTGTAACTATAGGAACTACACTTTATGAATATGACAAACACAGCATTATAACTCTAACAAAATTATATGTCATGGCAAGCACGTTTTTATCACAACTCTAGTACAAAAAATTCTGAGATGTTGTTGAAGCGAAGCATTTATTAACACAGAGAGAGAGAAAGAAAAAATTAATCATTATCACAGCGTATATCAACAGAGAGAAAGAGAGACATCCAATCTTAATTTTCATTCCAAAACCAAAACACAACATTTACCCGTTGACATATTATCAATATGTTGCCACCGGAAGTGTACCGCTGCTAGTTTGGCAGTGGTAGCTGACTCTCTGCTTTCTGGAGTAGGACATTCATTCATTCAGATTTGCTGTCACCCCTCCATCTTTTGGAGTCAAATAGCTAACCACTCCCAGGCTCCAAGAACGGCGCTAGGCAACTACCAAGGGACACGAACATTTTCGCACCTTGTTTCCCTGTTCATCTAAGAAATCCTTCTATAT
>JACKZZ010003610.1_pt1 | contig 35163 bp, 42 predicted proteins | sample 8027871 | NCBI WGS metagenome assembly JACKZZ01 (sample SAMN15724774, study PRJNA655200) | protist metagenome | isolation source: fluorescence activated cell sorting (FACS) single amplified genomes of... | place: USA: West Boothbay Harbor, Gulf of Maine | collected 2000-07-19
ATAATACAAATAACGAAGAAAATACCATTTCTGGATCAGGAAGTGGAGATAAAACAACTGACAGTTAGAGGTATAAAAGATTTACAAAAAACATTAGATGTAAGTAAAACAGATGATGTTGCTGGTATAAAAACTTTAAGTGCTATATTTAAACAAACTGTTGTAGGTGCTAATGAAATGGAAGATTCAGATTTTGAAAACTTTCCGATCAAAGCATTAACTGAACTATCACAACAAATTCTTGAATATAACGGTTTAGCCGCTAAAGATGACAAGGGTGGTGAATTGGGGAAGAAGAGCTAGCAGAATATGAATTGGCTCATCAATTAGGTGTTACATTAGATCATATTTATAATATGTCCAGCAAAGAATATATGGGTTGGATTAAATATTTTGAAACAAGACCGTACGGTTGGCGAGAAGATCATAGATCTGCTATATTAGCTCAAACTACATACCAAGGTACTAAACCACTAAGGGTAAATGAGTTATTTCCTTCGTTAAATATGATGAAGAATAGTAATACACAAAAAGATTTAAAATTAGAAGCTGGCTTTAATAAATTAAAAAGCTTAGCTAAAAAATCTGAATAATAGTAGGGCGGTTTAAACTGCCCACTTGAAAGGCAATATGAGAGATATTAAAAAAATAATCGAATACAGTAATGTTGCTAAAAAAAAATTAAAACAAAAAGAATTATCTAGAAACCTTAAAAAAGAAGTAAATATTGGTGCCAATGGTACACAAAGATACATTATTAAAAAGGGTATAAATAAGGGTAAATTAATATAATGGCAATAACTACTATTGGTCTAAAAACTGCTGTTAAAGATCTTGAAAAAGATGTTAATAAAGCAATTGAACAGGAATTTAGATCAAGAGCATTAAAAGCTTTTGCTGACGTAAAATTAACAACTCCAGTTGATACAGGACAAGCTAGAAATAGCTGGTATATTGGATACACTGAAACATACTATAATCAAAAAACACCTATATCATCAAACATTAATATATTGGTTCCTAAAGATAAACCTCAAAAAATTATTGTTACAAATGGTACAACATATATAGAGTTCCTTAATAATGGACATTCTCAACAAGCACCTACTAAGTTTATAGAGGCTGCTTTTAGAAGATATTTTGATACAGTTAGTATTGAAGTAACTAACGGATAAAGGAAATATGGCTGTAAAATTAGACATAACTGCTAATGTAAAGGGACAAAGCGAAATAAATAAATTACAATCTGGTTTAAATAAACTGGGCACAAATGCTACTATAGCTTCAAAAAGATTAAAAAGTTTAGAAGTAGCAGCTGCAAAATCAAGAGCAACTTTTGCTTCACTTGGTACAACTTTAAAAGTTGGTGTTGCTGCATCATTGGCTGCTGTAACTTTTGGTATTGGTAAATTTGTTAAAGATACATTTGCTGCAGGTCAACTTACTGAATCATTACAAGTAAGATTTAAACTATTATTTAATTCAGCTTCAGAAGGTGCAAAAGCATTTGATGTATTAAATCAATTTGCTAGTAAAGTTCCCTTTTCACTAGAAGCTATTGCGGCAGGTTCTGGTAACCTAGCTGTTATTGCTAAAGATGCTGATGAATTATCTAAAGTATTAGAAGTAACTGGTAATGTTGCTGCAGCTACAGGTTTAGATTTTAGACAAACTGCTGAACAAATTCAAAGAGCATTTGCTGGTGGTATAGCCGCTGCTGACGTCTTTAGGGAAAGAGGTGTTAGAGCAATGTTAGGTTTTGAAGCCGGTGCTAAAGTATCAATTGAAGAAACTAGAAAAAGATTTTTTGAAGTATTTGCTAATGGTGGTCAATTTTCTAAAGCAACAAAAGACTTTGAGTCTACATTAGAAGCACAGGTTTCATTTGTTGAAGATGCTTACTTTAGATTTAGACAAGCGGCTGCTCAACCTTTATTTGCAGGCGTAAAAGAACAAGTGATATCTTTGGTTGGTAATTTTAAAGAAAATGATACTCAATTAAAAATATTGGCTCAAACTATTGGGGAAAATTTAGCAGGGGCTTTTAAAAATATTGAAAACACAATTAAATTTGTGGCTAGAAATGTTGATGAAATAGTTATAGCATTTAAAATATTTATTTCATTAAAAATAGCAACATTTATTGGAGGTGTTGGTGCACAACTTCTTTTATTACAAAAAGCAATTAAAGCAACTACATTTACTGTACATGGTTTAAGTACTGCCATAAGACTTAATCCTATTGGTTTTCTTATAACAGTTCTTCAAGTTGGAGTTACAGCATTTATTTTATTTAATAAAGAAATAATGGCTGTAGTAAACGCAGTTGGAAAATTTTTAGTTAATGCATTTAAAAATGCTAAACTAGCTGTTCTTGAATTTGTTTCTAAATTAACTATATTTCCTGGAACTTCAGAAGCAGCTAAAAATGCTGCAAGAGATTTAAAAATTGAATTAAATGGATTAGCATCAAGTTATACAAAACTTACTAAAGAACAAAAAGGTTATTTTAGTGATGTTAATATGCAAAAAAGAACATCAAGAACAAGAAGATTTGTTGAAAACGCACCAAATCCTAGATTAGATATGGCTCGTGATGATAAAATAGCAGCAGATAAAAAGGCAAAAGAAACAATGGCTTTAAATGAGCGAATTTATAACATGAATAGATCTATGATTCGTGATCAAGCTAAGCTTAATGCTGCTCAAGCAACATATGGTAGCCTTTTAAAAGACTCTGGTATTGAAGCTAAGGATATTTCAAATACAATTAGTACAACATGGATAGACGGTATTAGACAAGGTAATTCATTATTAGAAAATATTAAAAATACTTTTAAAAATATATTACAAACTATAGCTGAAACTGTTATAAAAAAGGGTATTGAATTACAAATAGAAAAATTATTTGAATTCCTTGGTACTAAAAAACTTGTAATAGAAAAACAAATTACTGCAGAAAAAGCACAACAATTAGCATTAGCAACTGCAACTGCTGCTGTTGGTGGTAGTGGCTCATTCTTTAGTGCTTTTAGTGGTGCATTTGGAATGGCTAATGGAGGTATTGTACCAGGTGGTGCACCTTATACTGATAGAGTTCCTACAATGTTAACACCAGGCGAACTTGTTATACCAAGAAATAAAGTTGGACAACAAGGTTCAGTAATTAATAATACAATTAATATAAGTGGTAATGTAGATCAAAGGGCAATTGATCAAATTAGATCTGTTATTTCCTCAAGCCCAGGTCAAGTTGGTAATGCTAGTACAACATATAAAAGAAATACTTCTGGCTTAAGATTAAGAAAAGGATAATTAATGAGTACAATTTTTAATAAAGCAAATAATATAGTATTGATAAGAGATGCAAATACATTTAAATCAGTATCAAATTCAGGTTTTGCTAGACAACAAAAATCAGGTCCGTCATTTTATTCTTTTGAAGTTAATTTACCTATTATGGATAAAACTGATTATAGATCTATAGAAAATGAATTATTAACATTAGATGATGGGGTTAATTTTTTAACTACATCTATTCCAGCTAAAACAGAAATAACTGGTTTACAAGGTGCATATCAAACAAATGGTACACCCTATGTTGTAGCTAATTCAGGAACTGTAATTCAAATTGGTAATATGGCCCCAAGTGTCAATAATCAATTAAAAGCTGGTGATTTTATAAAATTTAGTTCTGGAACAAAAGTATATCAAGTTAAATCTGATGCTAATTCAGACAGTGGTGGTGTTGTTGAAATCACTTTAAATACAGGATTAATATCAACTATTGTTACTGGTACTTCAGGTGATACAATAACTGTTGGAAATAATGTTCAATTTAAATTAATGTTAAATAATAGACCGGAAGTAAATATTATACCTGGTACTGCTAATTCAAATTTATATACATATAATTCATTTAATTTTAAAGAGGTGTTATAATGAAAACTATAGACAGTACAACATTAGCTGAATTAAATAATAAAGTTAATTTTCCAATACAATTAGTAAGTTTTGAAATAAGTACAAATAATGCTCAAAATTTATATTTAAATACTGGTTATAAAGATATTACTTATAATGGTAATATTTATTCTCCAGGAGCTACAGTATTAGGTTTTAGTCCAGTTGAAGAAACTACTGATGTTAAAACTAATTCTGTTAATATAGATTTTAATGGTGTACCTAATACAATTATTGCTGCATTAGAAAGTGTTGAACCAATAGGCGGTAAAGTAACTATATATCAAGCATTTTGGAATGAAACTACTCAAAATATTGAAGGTCAAATATATCAAAAATGGAAAGGTATAATTTCAAGTTTTTCAACAACTGAAGAAAATCAATTAGATGGATTTGTTAAAATATCTGTTGAATGTAAAAATATAGTTGGAGCAATTTTAAACACAAAAAGTGGAAGGTTTACAAGTAAATCATCTTTTCAACAATTTGATTCTGCAGATTTATCTATGGAATTTGTTGCAAGTCTGGTTGATTTTAATCCTGCTTTTGGAAAAGAAGAGTAATTAATTATGATATTAATAGGTGAAAATAAACACATAGAACAAGGTGTTAAATTATTAAGAAAGCATTTAAAAGAATTTAATTTTGGTCAATTTAAAGATGATAATTCTGCTTATTATAAAGGTTTAATGCAAGCAATTGCTAAAGATAAAACCAGTATTGTGTCAATAAATAATGATAATGTAATTGATGGAGTATTATTAGGAATGAGAGTACCTAATTTATTAAATCCACATAATGTACAATTTCATATTTTATTAACATGGGTTCATCCTGACAAAAGGGGTTCTTCAATTTTTTATAGAATGTATAAGAAATTAGAAAAAGACGTATTAAAAAACGAAGAGGTTATATTTTACAGTATACCTAAAACTAATATTAATTTTAATAAGCTTGGATTTAAAGAATTCCAAACAATGTATATCAAGGAGATAAAATAATATGGCTGCAGCTGCACCAGTTATAACAGCATTAACTGCTACTGGCGTTAAAGGAATGATTGCAAGGTTTGCATTATCAGTGGCAGTATCATTTGTAATTAATAAAGCATTTGCTCCAGATATTCCTGAGCCAGGAGCTGGAATTACAGCATCAAAGGATTTAGGGGTTCAACAAAGAATTGCTACAGATACAAGTAATAAAATACCAGTGGTTTATGGAGAAGCAAAAATATTTGGTACAATTACTTATGCTGATATATCTTCAGATAATCAAACAATGGCTTTTATTATACCTTTATGTGAAGGACCAATTGAAGCAATAGATTATATTTGGTGGGACAATTATAAATTAACTATTGATGGAAGTGGAAATGTTACAAATGCTACAGATTTAGAAGGTAATACAGATGACTTTTTAAATGGTAATTTAATTATACACAAATATCCAAATGGTGGAAGATGTTCTCAAATGGAAGCATTTAGTACAAAGTGGAATACTAATTCTTCAAATAGGACAATGCCTAATTTAGCTTATCTTTATGTTGAACTAAAATATGATAGAGACAAACAAGTAACTGGTTTATCAACTAAACTTGGTGCTGAAGTCAGAGGTAAAAAAGTTAGAACTATACAAAGTGATAGTACATTAACTGTTTCTGAAACATATTCAAATAATCCTGCTGAATGTTTAGTAGATTACTTAACAAATACAAGATATGGTTGTGGATCTATTATTACTGATAATGATTTGGATTTATTAACATTTAAATCACATAAAGATTTTTGTAATGATCAAGTTAGTTCTTTAGATACAGGTGGTAGTGCAGTTCAATTAAATAGATATGAAACAAACGGTTTTGTAAATACAAATGACACAAGAGATATTAATATATCTGATTTAACAGTAAATTCTCAAAGTATATTTGCATATCAATTAGGTAAATTTCAAATGATATCTAATAGGGCTTTAACAAGTTCTGAATTATCTGCAGTTCCAAGTTTTAATAATGATAATATGTATGGTCAATTTACAGTTGTTAATGATGGTGTTAATTCATTAAAAAATAAAATGACTGCTACATTTATTTCTAAATCAGAAAATTATAAAAATGATCAAATATTTAGAGAAATATCAAGTAATTTAAAAGGTTGGAATGAAACTGAATTATCTGAAGATACATCATTTAAATTTTTAAATAATAATGTTCAAGCTCAAAGAGCATTAGATGTTATTTTAAACCAATCAAGAGAAACATTACTTATTTCTTTTAAAATAGATATAACTGGATTTGATTTACAAATTAATGATGTAATAAAAGTTACAAATGAAATATATGGTTTTACAGATAAATTATTTAGAATTAATTCTATAACTGAAACTGATATCAATAATACAATTAATGGTTATATATTAACAGCACATGAATATAATGCTAATGTATATTCTCCAGGATTAATTCAAGCTAAAGATTTAGCAGCAAATTCTAATTTACCTAATCCAAGAAATATAGGTACAATAAGTCCATTAGATATTGATCAAAATAATAATGATAATGTTATAAATAACACAATAAGAATTCAATTTACAATACCTAGTGGTTTTATTTCTAAGGTTGAGGTTTATTATACTCATGATGCATTTAATGTTTCTACTAATCCTAGAATATTTGTAAAAGATATTACTCCAGCATCAGGAAGTTCATTTACTGAAAACACTTTTATATCTGAAAATATAAATGTTCCTTATAATACTACTTATAATACTTATATATATGTTAGACCAATTAATGATTTTGCTAACGGATCTTTTACAGCAGCAAGTCCATTTACTTGGGTAAAAGGAACAGCTCCTGCTACAGTTACAAAAGTTGATAATAATAAAGGTATAACATTTACTCAAACATTAGCTGGTGTTAAAGAAAAAATAATTAAAACTAATGAAAGATATTTAACTGTTAGATATGGAGATGCTGATGGAACTAGTGCTAATGCAGGAGATACATCTGTTAATTTAAGAGCTAATGGTGAAGGTAGTATTGAAGAATTATTATTAACTTTATCAGGTACTAAAAGTAATACAATTACTACAACAAGTGAGATTAATGAACAATTAGTAGTTAGTTCTGAAACAGGAGCAACTATTAATAATTTAAGAACATATCCATTTTTAAAAACTAATGGTAAATATAAAATAACAATGCCTAGATTAAATTCTACATCTATTGGTACAACTAATGGTAATACAGGTCAAGCTATTACAGAAATGGAATTAAGGGTTAGAAAAGCTCCAGATAGTATTTTATATACACATCCAACATTAGGGGTTATAAATCATAATGCTGAAATAAAATGTTCAAGAGTATTATATAATAATAATATTACATTTACATCAGCAGGTACATTTACTAATATTGATGCTTCAAATAATAATATATGGGGTCAAAGTGGATGGTCAAGTGATATAGCTACTATGTCTAATTTATCTTATAATGCAGCAGATCAAAATGTTACATTTGATTTTGATGTTAATTCTAATGATAATTTATGGTTAGATACAATTAGTGCTTGGAAAGCTAATTCTAAATATTATCATTGGTCATTTGTTAAATATCCTGATAATAATAAAGAATGTTTATTTAGTTCAAAAACAAACACAACAGTTACAGCTTCGGATGATATAATTGATTTTCCTGATGCAGGACAATTAGTGTTTGGTAATACTTATGTATCTTATACAGGTAAAAATAATGCAACTAAAACATTTACAGGATGTTATTTATCTCCAGTTTATGATGAATATAATATTCAAACATCGGCTGCAACTTCTGATATAAGTTCAGTATCATTTTCAAATGGTCAATCTATTTATAATGCTCAAGCTTATTCTGCTAATTGGTATAATTATAATATATTTCCTTATGGAAGCCAACCAAGTGGTTCTGCTGGAGTTCCCGCAACTGATGGGGCTATTAGTGGAAATAATTCTTTTGCTGCATATTTTAATTCAGGATCTAACTTTTCTGAAGCTATAAATAAAACAGATAATGCTCAATTTATAAAATATACTCAAGCTGATTTAATTAATGAAGGATTAAATGGTGAATTTTCTCAAGGTTGGAAATTTGGAGTAATCCCAAATTTGGGAAGTTATGGAAATCAACATCAATTAAGTTTTAGAACTTTTAATAGTTCTACTGGTAATAGTGGTGGTGGAGGTTTAGATTCTATACAAGATGAATGGATTGATATACAAACTAAAGGTATAACTCTTAGTGGATTTGGCAATAATATACCAAATGGCACATATAGTTTATATACTGGAACTTTACCAACTTGGTCAGGATTTGATCTTGATGGTTCTCAAAATACTAAAATGCCAAATACAGATGTTTATTATTATAATAATTATTATATTTGGAATAGAGCAGATGACAATCCTAGACAAGGTGGTTGGACAATATCACAACCTAATGCAACTTCAGGTGGATGGGCTAGATTAAATCCAGATATAGCCCCTCAATTTACAGACATATTAAATTCATTAGATTGGTTTGAAACTACAGCTGGTAATAATAGTCCTACTAAAACATTTGTTAAAAATTCAAATGCTGTAACTAGTGCTCCTGGTAATGGTAAAAGTTCAAATGTATTTATAACGTTTAATGCTGATACAAATAACCCACCTGCTATTGGTGCAAGTTTCACTAATTATGAATTAAGTCCGTGGCTTAAAACTACTGATGAAGTAATTAAAGAAATTGTTTCTGCTATTATAACTTTAAGTGATAATTTTACTGAACAAACAAGCTATGTATTAGGTGAACATTATTTATGTGGATCTTCACCAAGTGCTACATTAACTATACCTTCAACATTTACTGTTAATGATATAGGAGATATAATTGGAAGTGCTCCAAATTACACAGTAGCAACAAATGTTGCTTTAGGTAATAATATTTATATGACTTTAACCCCTCCTGATGCACCCTTTGCGTCTTTAGGTTTTGGCATAAATTCAGCTGGAATATTAATTGATAATACTGGTACACAATGGACATATCAGACACAAGGTTTTGTGGCTAATTGGAATGGACTAGGTGCTACTGGAGGTAATAATGGTTATCAATCTATTAGTTTTACAGGTATTCAACCAGGTAATGGTAATACTGCAACTGATTTATCTTCATTATCAGGTAGAACTGTACAAAGAGTTGTATCTCAATCAACTTATGTTGATTTTGGTATTGCTGCTGATACTGCTACACAAATTAGTGTTAATGATGATTATTATACAATTCATGATAATGATTTTACTGATACTAAGTTTGGTATTAAATTTACATTTACTGATGGTGCATTAGTTACAGCTGATCCATTATCTACATATACTGTATCTGATTATAGTTCTAGTACTGTTACTTCTTTTAGTTCTTATAATTCAAGTTTAAGATCTATAGCTACTGATAGAAGTTTTGTTACAGATCAAATTGCAACTATTATTAATGATAATACTGAAAGTCCAATAGATTTTATTGCTACTGTTAATGGTAATAATATTGAATTAACATCTACTACAAATGGTACAATAACTAATAATTTTGTTATAAATTCTAATCATAGTACTGGTAATGGTGACATTGCGTATACAGCTTCTGTTGTTACAGCTGGTGTACCTAATGCAAGATATTATGGGGTTAATTCAACTAATAATATTAATGATCCATTTAGTAATATTCCATCAGATTATTTATGGTTTGATAATGGAAAAGCCTTTGAATTTACTAAATATAAATTAATTGCTCAAAATCAACCTGAACTATATTTTAATTCATTTGATTCTAATAATGTTGCTGTGCCAACGGATATAATTGTATTTGATGCTAACAATAGAATTGATACACACGATATGTCTTCATTTGAAAGGTTTCAAAATAAACTTGTAAATAGACAAGTTCCAAGACAAGGTCAAACTTTTAGGTATAATCCTGGAACTGATCAATTTGAAGCTGTTTATGATATAAGTGATCCTAATTATTTACAAACATTATATCCAACAAATGCTGATATACCTGATGGTCTTATTATATTTATTGATGGGGCTGATGTAATTATAAATGTACAAACATTAACTAATCAAAATTTTTACTATTGGGATAAAACAAATTCCCTATGGGTATTACGAACATAATAATCTTGAAATTGATTTTAAACTTATCATTTTATTAACAATTGACTAATTGCTATAGCATAGGTCAACTCAATCTACCTACAGGAGATAATATGAGAATATCAAATATACAACATTACTTAGGAGGAGCAGATAATATTGTTGCTCGAGAAGTATCTGAGGGTAATCAGTTTTTAATATCAGTAGAAGATGGAACTATAGATTTTAGTTCTGTAAGTACTACTTTTGATATAGAAGCTGTTTTATTCGAAGCAAATGTTACAAGAAATAGAGGGTCTATAAAAATTGATTCCTTAACAAAAGAGCCTACTGCAACACAACATAATTATACTAAAGCAGAATTAATACATAATACTGGTACTGCTGGTAAATTTGAATTGTTAGTACCTGAAACATTATTGTCAGATCAAGGTAGTTTTACAGCTACTCCTGATGATACATCACCATATATTGTGGTAATGAAAGTACAATGGGCTGCAGGAACTCCTGAAGTTAAAAAATCTATAAGGTTTGTATTTATAATAAGATATCAACCTCAATAAAGGAATTAAATAATTATGACAATTAAAATAGACGGAACTCCTCCAATAATAAAAGTTTCAAAACAAACAGGTCCAACTGGTCCCGCAGGTCCACAAGGACCAAAAGGTGATACTGGTGCTCAAGGTGATCAAGGTATTCAAGGTGTACAAGGTTTACTAGGACCAACTGGTAATACAGGTCCTAAAGGCGATACAGGTCCAATAGGTCCAACGGGTCCTCAGGGTGATCAAGGTATTCAGGGTATACAGGGTGTACCTGGTGATACTTCAGCTGCAAATGCTTATACTGATTCAAAAACTTCAAAAGTTTACATTGATTCATTAGGTATTGATGCTGATACAGTTGATGGTCAACATGCAAATGCTTTTGCAACAGCTGCTCAAGGCGCTTTAGCTGATAGTGCTGTACAACCTACTGATAGTATAAATATATTATCTGATGTATATACAACTGGTGCTACAAATAATCAAGTTTTAACTTGGAATAACTCAAATAGCAGATGGGAAGCTCAAGATACTGCTTCAACTTATACATCAGCAAATTTTGATACAGATTTTGCAAGTAAAAGTACATCAGATTTATCAGAAGGTACTAATTTATATTATACTGACACTAGAACTAATTCAGCTATTGATATTCGTGTTAATAAATCATTTGTTGATGCTTTAAATATTAATGCGGATACATTAGATGGTATAGATTCAACTGGTTTTGCTACAGCTGCCCAAGGTACAACTGCAGATAATGCATTACCTTCTGCTGATTTTAATAATACATTTGATACAAGATTAGCTTTAAAATCTACTACAAATTTAACTGAGGGAACTAATTTATATTACACAGATGCCAGAGCTAATTCAGCTATTGATACTCGTGTTGATAAATCATTTGTTGATTCATTAAATGTTGATGCTGATACTTTAGATGGGTTAGATAATACTGCTTTTGAAAAAATTGCTAACAAAAATCAAGTTAATGGATATGCAGGATTGGATGCTGCTGGTAAAGTAGCAGTTGCACAATTACCTAGTTATGTTGATGATGTTGTAGAATATGCTAACTTTGCTGCTTTTCCAGTCACAGGCGAAACAGGTAAAATATATATTGCTCAAGATACAGGAGATGTTTATAGATGGTCAGGAAGTGCATATGTACAAATTAATGACGCAGTTACATCTGCTGATCAAGCTACAAAATTAGCTACTGCTAGAAATATTACTTTAACAGGTCCAATAACTGGTACTGCTAGTTTTGATGGTACTGCTGATGCTAATATTTCAACTACATTAGATATATCTGGTAAATCAACTTCTGATTTATCTGAAGGAAGTAATCTTTATTATACAGATGCTAGAGTAGATTCATATATTAATTCAAGCATTACAACAGATGACGTTAGTGAAGGATCTAATTTATATTATACAGATACTAGAGCAAGATCTGCTGTATCAGCAACTGGCTCAATTTCTTATGATAATGGAACTGGTGTATTTTCTTTTACACAAGGTGATACTGATACAATTTCAGAAGGTTCTACTAATTTATATTATACTAATGCAAGAGTTGATTCACATTTAAATCAATCAAATCCTACAGCAGGATATGTATTAAGTTGGAATGGTTCTGATTATGCTTGGATAGATAATACAGGTTATACTTCATTTAATACTGATTTTGATACTAGATTAGCAACAAAATCAACTACTGATCTTTCAGAGGGTACTAATCTTTATTATACTGATGCAAGAGTTCAAACAGTTATTGATTCAAATTCAGCTGGTTTTATTACACCAAGTTCAACAAATACACTTACAAATAAATCTGGTAATATATCTCAATGGACTAATGATGTAGGTTATTTAACTGCAGAAACAGATAGTCAAACATTATCTTTTTCAAACCCAGACTTAACTATTACAAATGGTAATTCTGTGGATTTAAGTGCATTAACAACAACAAGTTTACCTTTTAGTAGTATTACAAGTACACCAACAACATTAAGTGGTTATGGTATTACAGATGGAATAACGGCTACAAGTACAGATACACTAACAAATAAAACATTAACTAATCCAACAATCAATGCCGCTACATTTACAGGAGATGTAAATTTTGATTCAGAAACTTTATTTATAGATGCAAGTACTAATAGAGTTGGTGTAGGTTCATCTACTTTATATCAACCATTTACTGTTGATAACACTACTTCAGCACAAATTCATTTAAGAGGAGGTGGTCCTGCAATTAGATTTTCAAGTGATGTGGCTGGTAATAGTGATGCTACAAGAGGGTTTATTGGATTTGCAACAGGTAATAGTGCATTTATAAATGGAACTGTGTTTGGTGATTTAGTTTTAAGAGGTAAATCGCAAGGTAATATTGTACTTGGAGATAGTTCTGGTAGATATGCTACATTTACAGACGGTGGTAACTTAGAATTAAAAGGTTCTTTAACATTCGAAGGTTCTACATCTAATGTATATGAAACAACTTTAGAAGTTACAGACCCTACAGCAGACAGAAATATAACATTACCTGACTCAAGTGGTACAGTTGCGTTGACAAGTGATTTAACAAGTTATATAACAGCAAGTTCTACTGATACATTAACTAATAAATCTGGTAATATAAGCCAATGGACTAATGATGCTGGATATATAACATCGGAAACTGACAGTCAAACATTAACTTTTAATGATCCAAATTTAAGTATTAGTAATGGTAATACTGTTGATTTATCAAGTTTGTCTGCTAATCCATTTGATCAAAGTTTAAATACTACTAATGATGTAACTTTTAATACAGTAACAGCTACAGATTTTATTGGTGCTTTAAACGGAGCTATTCAATTTACAGCCATAAATAGATCAGGTGGTACAATTAATAAAGGACAGGCTATATACATTTCAGGTATCTCAGGTAATACTCCTGAGGTAGGACTAGCAGATGCTAGCAATGCTTCTACGATGCCTGGCTATGGTATAGCTGGTTCAACAGCTGCAGATAATGCTAATTTAGAAATTATAACCTTTGGTAGTATTCACGGTATTAAAACTGATTATTCAGGTTGGGCTTTAGGTGATACTTTATATATCTCTACAACTGCTGGTACATTAACTAATGCCGCTCCTACAGGAGAAAGTTCTTTAATACAAAACATAGGTAGTATAGAACGATTACACTCAAGTAATGGTACTATTAAAGTTGGTGGTGCAGGTCGTACTAATGCTACTCCAAACTTGGATGATGGTAAAATATTTATAGGTAATGCATCAAATTCTTCAGTAACTAATACTTTAGATACATCAATTGTACCTGAAAATACTAATCTATATTATACATCAACAAGAGCAAATAATGATTTTGATACAAGATTAGCAACTAAGGATACAGGAGATTTATCTGAAGGCAGTAATTTATATTATACTGATGCAAGAGCTGATGCTAGGGTTAATTTACAAACTGGTTCTAACTTAGATTTAAGTTCAAAATCAACAAGTGATTTAACTGAGGGCACAAACCTATATTATACAGATACTAGGTTTGATACTAGATTAGCTACTAAAACTACATCTGATTTATCTGAAGGTAGTAATTTATATTACACAGATATTCGTGCTGATGCTAGAATAGCTGCTGCTTCAATTAATGATTTATCAGATGTTGATACTAGTGGAATAAGTACTGGTCAAATTTTATCTTATGATGGATCTGATTTTGTTGCTGCTGATATTCCACAACCATTAGTTAAATCGCAACCTAGTACAATTAGTGCTAATAGAACTGATACAACAACAAGTGGTTATTATGAACATGTGTTCGGACCAATAACTGTTGCTTCAGGAGTAACTTGGACAATTAACGGAACAGGAACTTTAGATGTAGTTTCTTATTCTAATTTCATAAGTATATAATAATAAAGGAAAAAACAAAAAATGAGTAAAATAAAAGTAGATCAAATTGAGGGAAGCACTGGTTCTTCTATAACAATTCCCGCAGGTCAAACATTAACAGTAACAGATGGTTTATCAGCATCTACAATAACAAGCGGTACTTTAACAGATGCAAGGCTTCCTGCAACTGCTTTAAATAGTAATGTTGATTTAACAAACTTATCAGCAAGTAATTTAACAAGTGGTACAGTTTCAGATTCTAGGCTTCCTGCAAGTGCTTTGAATAGTAATGTTGATTTAACTAATTTATCAGCATCAAATATGACAAGTGGGACTTTACCAGATGCTAGATTTCCAGCGGTTCTACCAGCTGTTAGTGCAGCTAATTTAACAAATCTTCCTGCTGGTGCTACACCTTATGGATTATTTTCAAAAATTGATCCAACAGTTGTTGCTTGGAGTAAAACAGGTGCTTTCACAATGCAAACAAACACAGGATTATATATAGAAGTAAATGGAGATATTAAAACTATAGCTTCAGGAACTTCTATTACAATGCCATCAGCTACTGCTGGAACAGATTACGCAATTTGGTGTACAACTCTTGGTGCTTTACAAGCAACAACAGATCATACTAGTCCACCATCAGCAAATGCTAGAAAAGTAGGTGGATTTCATTATGCACCAGGTGGTAATGCAACAGGACAATCGGGTGGAAATACAACACCAGCTATTAATGAATATTCTTTATGGGATTTAAAATGGAGACCTAATTGTCCAGACCCAAGAGGTATGACTTTAGTGGCTGGAAATTTTTGGTCAGACATTTATTTAACAGGTGTAAATCATCATACAAATGGAACATCAAAATATAATGTTACGATTGCAGATGGAGGTTCTGCACCTAAAATACCAAGTATGTATGGTGGTAATGGTTCAACAGTTTATACTGATGCTTATGGTTATGATAATTATAGTTGGTTTATGGCTCAAGAATTATTAAGCAGTCATGGAAAAAGATCACCAACATATCAAGAATTTTCTGCATTAGCTTATGGAATAACTGAACAAACTTCAAGAGGAGATGATCCTGTTACAACACAAATGAGTAGTACAGATGATAACTTTACTTCTAAATGGGGTGTAATTCAAGCTGCTGGTTGTATGACTATTTTTGGTATTGATCTTGGTGGACCTTATGGTTCTGATTCTTTTGCTGAAAATACTCTAGGTCGTGGTTCTACTTATCAGTTATCTCACATTGCGTTATTAGGTGGTGGTTGGGATAGGAATTTTGCTGGTTATGGTTTTGCTGGGTCACGTTTCTCTGCTTGGTACTACAAACCAAATGCTGGTACCTCAACCAGTACTGGGTCTCGTGGCGTAGCAGCTCATAAACAAGGAGAATAATTATGAAATATATTATTAACACAAGAAAAGGAAAACAATTATGAGATATACTATTAATAGTAGAGCCGATTTAGATAAAATTCAAGGTACACCAGAGCATACAGAATTTATGAAAATGCTTAAAGGTACTATGATAATAAGACAAGATACACAAACTTATCCTAGTAATTATAATAGACCTGATTATACTGGTGAAAAATTAGAGCCTATTTGGGATGATGTAGAAGATTTATCTACGATTGAAAGATTTGGGTTTACTAAAGGAGACTTTAAATAAATGAGTACAATAAAAGTAAATAGCATAGAGCCAGTTTCAGGCACAGATATTACTATACCAACAGGAAAAAATTTAGTAATTACTGACGGCTTAGATGCAAATACAATAACAAGTGGGACTTTAGCAGATGCTAGAATACCGGCTAATGCATTAAATAGTAATGTTGATTTAGGAAATTTAAGTGCTACAAATTTAACAAGTGGAACTTTGCCAGATGCAAGATTTCCAGCTACACTTCCAGCAGTTAGTGGTGCTAATTTAACTAATTTACCAGTAGATTTAACAAATTTAAATGCTACAAATTTAACAAGTGGTACTGTTCCAGATGCAAGGTTTCCATCGGTTTTACCAGCTGTTAGTGGTGCTAACTTAACAAATCTTCCTGGAGGTGGCGGAATGATACCGCTAGCTAGTAGTAGTTGGACTTCAAATGTTTCATCTGTTGATTTTACTAATGTAATTAGCAGCACATATCATTCTTATAAAGTATTTGTAGCAAATTTACTTCCAACTGCTTATTGTGATGTTCGGGTTCAATATTTAGATGCATCTAATAATCCAGTTACTGGATCTTATACAGCTCTACATATAATGGCAAGATTTCAATCTTTTGGTGGTCCCGCTGTTGAAATGGACTCACATGGAGGAGCAGGTTTTAAAATGAATGGATATGGTGATACGGATTATAATGAAGTTAACGGAGACATGAGTTTTGAACTTACTATTAATGATCCTACACGAAGTTTTGGTGGTACTAATAAAATGTCTTATGGATTTGGACAATGTGGATATAGAAATGGTAGTGTAGGACAACAGCTTGTATCTACTATTACTACAAGGACAACCAAATTTACAACAAATAATGGGGGATTTAGAATTTATCCTTCTACTGGAAGTTTAGCTAGAGGCTTTGCTGTAGTTTACGGATACAATTCATAAGGATAAATAAATAAAATGAAAAAACTAGTAATAAAAACGGGTGAAACTGAAGGAACTTTGGTTGATTTAACTGCTGAAGAAATTTCTGCAAAACAAGCTGAAGAAGCTGAATGGAACAATAATGCTTTTGATAGATCTATGAAAGATTTAAGATCTAACCGAAATGCATTATTAAAAGACACAGATTATTTAGCTAATAATGATATGACTATGAGTGATGATATGAAAAATTATAGACAAGCTCTTAGAGATATAACTAATGGATTAACAACAGTTGAACAAGTTAAAGCTGTTGAATTTCCGACTAAACCTGAATAATGTGGTTTAGTGCTTTAAAATTAGGTATCAATGCCGCCTCTCATGTTTATAAGAAGCGGCAAGAAACCAAAATGGCTATGGCAGATGCACAACATACGCATGCTGCTAAAATGGCTAAAGGGGAAACAGAATATCAGGGAAAATTATTAGAGGCGAGACAATCGGATTGGAAAGATGAATTTGTTTTAATTATACTTTCGGCTCCAATTTTAATTTTGGCGTGGGCAGTGATATCAGACGATCCAACTGCAATGGATAAGATAAAATTGTTCTTTGAATATTTTTCTGAGTTACCTAGTTGGTTTACCAATTTGTGGATACTAGTAGTTGCCAGTATATATGGTATAAAAGGTACACAAATATTTAGAGGTGGTAAAAAATAAAATTTAAATTATAGGGTGGTATAAAAGCCACCCTATTATTATTCAAAATATTTTTTAAGCATTTCTAATTGATCATCATATTTAGCTATAATATCTAATTCTTTTTCTATAGTTTCAATAACATCAGGATGCTCTGCAATTCCTGTTGTTTTATTTAATAATATAATTACATTAGCTTTATGCTTTGCTATATGTCCTTCAGCATGTTTTTTTAATGCTATAATTAATTGTTCCATCATTTTATACCTTATACATTGTGTATTTAGTTGTTATTTCCTCACCCTTTTTAATTAGTCTATTCGTGACTAGATATGTTCTTTCTTCATATATACAATCTTCCCTCTCTTTAATACAATTTGGTTTATTACTATGGTTAACAAAACCACCTAATGGTGTCCTTATAACCTCTTTATATTCAGTTATTAAATGCATCATACCTAAATTAGTATTTTTTTTAATATCTTTAGTGGCAAATAATCCTAAGCCTTCAATCATAGACTTATTTATAGTAACAGTTTCTGGTAATGGTTTATATTTCTTTCTTTTCATATATCCTTTATTTGTGAGCCTTTTAAACAGGTTGCTCAGCTGCTTCGGTTTTCTAGTAGTGATGTAGGCCGAGAGAGGAAAAGCCTATTACTCATCCTTCTACCATTGTCTGTTAGCTGTTGCCTTAATAAGGTCTTACGTGCAGTTCTAACTTCTAACCGAAACTGGTTATAACACTTCTTTAAAAGCTAAATTACTTTCATTATAATTTAATCTTCCTGTGTCTACATTATAATTTGCTTGTCCACACATACCGGTATCACCACTAAATCTAGATTTTAATACAGCAAATTTAACTATATTTCTATCAGATTTTTCAGCTGCCATCATGTTTCTAGCAAACCCTATAATGTCAAAACTTATTTGTTTTATACTTCCAGATCCTTTAATAGAATCTAAATTAGGCATAACACCTTCTTCAAATGACTTACCTTCCCCAGAACTTTTTCTTAAATGAGAAATTAAAGTTAAATGAATATTATACCTTTTAACAATTTTTAATAAAGAAGACATAACCTTATCAACAGCTTCATTACCTGTTGCTCCATCAACGCCTTCACTAACAGCAATTGTAATATGATCAAGTATTAAATAATTACAACCTAAAGCTGCTAAATATTCAATCCTATCCAATAAAGAACTATCAGCTACAGATCCTTGGTGGTCTAATAATATTAATCTTTCATCACCAAATACTTTTTCATAACCTTTTCTAGCTTCTTCATCAGTTACATCACCAGGCATTCTAATATTTTTCATAATAGACATACCAATTAATTTAGTTGCTGTATCACCAATAGATTCTTCTAATGATATTAAACCTATTTTATCTTCAGTTTTTTCTAATAAATTTAAAATAGTTTCTTTAACAACTGTTGATTTACCTGAACCTGTACCAGATGTAAATAAAGTAATTTCACCTAATCTCATTCCAAATAATTTATCATTTAAACCTTTTAAACAATCAGGATAAGCAACTGATTTAATTTCAGATCTTTCTTTAAATGCTTGCCATATTTTTTCACCAGTAATAAATGCATCAGGTTTATATACTTTAGCACCCCATATATCTTGTAAATATTCATCAATTAAATCTTTTGATAAAGCTTCATTAGCATCTTTATGAATACTATTTACAATATGTGCTTTACCAGGTTTAATAATATGTGCAACATCTTTTGCAGCCTCAATGCCATGCTCATCATTATCAAATGCAATAAATACTTTTTCATATTTATTAACAAAGTCTAAATTAGATGCAATATTTCTTCTAGCACTTTGGGCTCCATTAACAATTGATACAACATCAAATTGAGCCTTAGCTTTTGTAAGCATTTCTAATATTGATAAACAATCAACTTCACCTTCAGTAATAACTAAGTTTTTTCTTTTACCACTATTAACTTGGTTAAATAATTCAGGAACTTCTGCTTTACCAACAACTCTAAAATCCTTGGTAGCAACTATTCTTTTCTTATATGCTTTAATTTTCTTATTTACTGTTATGGGATAATAATGACTTGTAATATTTCTTTTATCATCATATTCTATTTTAACACCAGCATTATATAAAACCTTTTTGGATATACCCCTAAATGTATCTATTGGTAATTGTTGTATTTCATCCAAAGTTAATTGTGATTGTACTACATTAAATTCTACTTCTGTATCTTCTGTTCCAACTGCTGTATTTTTTCTACAACTAAAACAATAAGCTGATCCATCAGAATATACCGCATTGGCATCCGATGAACCGCAACTTTCACAACTTGTGTGTTTTATAAACGATGTGTTTTTACCCATATAGTTCCTCTATCTTTATATTATATTTTTTACTTGCCCATTTTACAAACCTTTTAATATCCTTGCCAGTAGCAGAAGTCATCATACAGTTTGCTATATTTGAAACAAATTCTACATTTCCTTTTATATATCCTAATCTTGGATTAATTCTATCTAATGTTGGACTTAATTTACCTAATGTAATATTAGATACTTTCATTTTATAACCAAGAATAGGACATATACAACTTTTAGGAAAAATACTTTCCAAATAATCTGATGTTAAATTAAATGGTAAATTTTTATCCCTTGATCGTCTTTTAGAAGATTTACAAGCAGTAACAGCTATACCCCTAATTGACTTATTATATTTTTTCTGATTGAACGCCATTTAAATAATTTCTCCAATATTCTATTGACCATTGTGAATGATCTTTAAAGTCTTTAATAAGATATAACATTATACCCATTACATTTAATCTTGATAAAAAATCTTCTGGATAATGTTTTTTATAAGCTTTAATAATAGCTTCAAACTGCTCATTTAAAGTTTTATCTTTTAATATCTTATTTGCTTTAACTGGACCAACACCTTCAATACCAGGTATATTATCTACAGCGTCACCTGTTAATAATTGTTGATGAAAAAATTCTATTCCTTCAACTTTAGAAACAGCTGATAAATTATTGTGTAATAAATTATAAAATAAACCACCTATAGTTTTCCAATCTTTATCTAAAGTAATAAGCATATATAATTGTTTATTTTTAATATACTTAAATGCTTCAACAGAGGCAGTATCATCTGCTTCATAATTTGGAATCATAATAGGATTATATTTTTTAGCAACATAATCTCTACATTCTAAATAATTATCAGGTTTATCTCTTCTTTTACCTTTATATTTTAAAAAGGTTTGTTCTATTTCTTTTCTAAAATTACCACCACCTGAAATATGTAAACTATATTTATCACAAGCGGTATTCATTTTTACTTCTTCATATATATCATCAAATGTTTTTCTTACATTTAAATTATCTTTTATGGCTTTATTACAAGCTCTGTATACCAATACATCACCATCAACAATACCAATTATCTTATTAGTGGGTTTCATACCAATTTTTCCCTTCTTTAGCATCTCCTGCCATTTCAATATTTAGCTCCAATTCTTTAGTAATAAAATCACCAAATGAATAAGATAATATTTCTTTAACCCTTTTTGTATTTTCTGGTTTAGTTTGAACTTGAACTTCATCATGAATTAAACCAAGCATATCAACATCTAATTTTTCTTTTTTAAACATTTTAAAAGCATTAACAACAGCTGATTTAACTGTAATTGCTTCATATGCTTGTAATAAGTAATTTAACAATTTAAATGAAGACTCAGCATATATTTTTCTTCCATCTAATGCTGGAATAAAACCCATACCATCTTTATTTTGTGTTGTATAAAAAAATTTATTTAATCTATTATTTAGTTCCTTTAATCCAGGAAAGGCAACATATAATTTATTTTTAACTTCTTTACCCTTTTCTAGATCTTCAATTCCATTTACCATTTTACCTAATTTAGCAAAACCGGCACCAAAAATTGTAGCGTATAATAGGCTTTTAGCTAATTGTCTGCTAACACCTACAATATCTGCTGTTCTTTGGTGTATATCACCATTTAAAACATGTTCATTTATGTCTTTATTATTTAAATAATGACATAAAGCTCTAATTTGATTACCTGCACTATCACAACCAACCATAATTTTACCATCATCAGCTGTAAATAATTCTCTCATTTCTTTTCCAAAAAATGAATTAACATTAGGTACATTTACTATTTTAGAATGTCTTTGTCTAAATGTTGGTGTTCCTACATTAAATGCTTCAACATAAACACGTTCATTATTTTCTTCAGCAAGTTCAATCCAGCCTTTTAAAACTGAATGTCTTGATCTTAAACTATAATAATGTAATATTTCTTTTCCTAAATCACCTTGAATTGTATGTATACTATCTTCAGTTATTTTAGGCTCACCCTTTGGTGTAAATTGTGTAGGTTTCCAACCACTGTCCAATAACATACCTCTAACTTGTTCCATATTACCAAGATCAGCTTCAATCATTTCATATCTTTGAAATGTATCATTACTGTCCCATTTATGGGTATCATTAGGTTTAATTTCTTCACCTAAAAATTGAGATAACATTCTACATGTTACTGCACTAAAATTTCCATTTTGAAGATATTTAGCTGTTTTAGGCTCTTTATCAATCATAACTTTTCTTGGCTTTAAAGTTGGATTAACCTTATCTTCAATTTTTTTCATTTCAGAAGTTAAATATTCATAATGCTTTTTAGCTAATGGTAAATTAAACTTCCATTTATTTTTAACTTGTTCAGAACATAATTCAGCAATAGCATGTTCTGTTTGCAATGCTCTTTTATAAGTAGGTCTATTTGCTATTAATTCATGTGCTTCTTTAACTACATAATTATAAACTTTGTGGTTTAAATTAACATCTTGGATTGCATAAGTTTTCATTGCTTCTGAATATTTATCAAACTCTTTAAAATCACCTTTAGCATCACCAAGAATTTTACCAAAATTACCTAATGAATGCTTTCCATCTCTTCTATAATTATTCATTTGAGATAATAACATTGTATCTATAAATTTAATATTATCAGGTTTCCAATTTAATAATTTATGTAACACAACATTATCATATGCAATTATATTATGACCAATAATAACTTCACATTTATTTAAATATGGTATCAATTGATTTAACGGTTTGCTATCTGGATCATAATCACTAAATGTAACTATTTCATTTGTATCTATATTTTTAGTAACAGCTATCCAAATATTATTAACTGTATCTATTAAACCGTTTGTTTCGATATCATATATTATTTTCATATTTTAATTTATCCTTAAAGTAGTTATATGTTTTTGCATAAAGCATTTCTTGTGAACTATTATTATCAAAAACTATTGGTAACTCAACATCATCTAAAGCACGTTCAGATCTATGTCCATCACCATTATATCCTGGTCTTTTAACACCAACACAAAAACCATATTTATTAATTAATTCTAATTCATTTTTAAATCTTACATCAGGTATAACAATATTTTGTTTTACACTTTTAATTTTATTTTCTAATACTTTTACCCATATATCTTTATGTAGTTCATCTCTAAATGCCATACCAATCTTTTGCATCATATCTCTTGGAGATAAATAAAACCAACCAGGTAAAACTTCCTCTCTAAATTCTCTTTCACCACCATCACCAGATAATATTGCTTTATCAATACCAAATGTACTATGTATTATATCCTTTATTGGTTGTGCAAATGACATTTTTTCAAATCCAAAACTTGTTTGTAATACATTTGCAATTGTATCTTTTCCTGAGCCTTTATATCCTGCAACTCCTATAATCATATTTAATCTCCTTTGTTGTAACAAGTGTAACCAAATGTTGGTTTATTATTATAAGTATAATAACCCCACACTTCATAATTACCTGGTTTATAATTAGGATTATCTTTCCAAATAACCACTTTATAATAAGCATCCTCACAAGATTCACCTATATTAATTTTAACAGGTACTTTAATTGGTTGTGCATTTATAATAAATAATATTAATATAATTGTTTTCATAATTAATGAACTGTTTCAACTTTTTTAATTGTATATAAATAATTACAAGGATAATATTTTCTAAATTCATCATCTATTTTAGCCTCTTCAAATATAAGATCTAAATCTTCTGGTTCTAAAACTTGTAAATCTATTATAATACCAATAGTAATAATTAATTCTATTTTACCACTACTATTATTAACTAAACCAACTCTTTGACCTTCTAATGGTAATAAATATTTTCTAATTTCAGATTTCTTTTCACCTGATTTAATTAAATCTAACCATTTTTGATCAATATTAAATGTGTGCATTTTAAACATTTTTTCTTTAAGATCCATAATTTCCTATTCTGTAAGGCATAGATTTAGCTGGGCCGTTAAGCCCAGCCGAAATAAATGCTAACTAATTAAATTACGTCCTTATCAGTATCAATTGCTGCAAATTCTAATTTATCTGCATTTTGATATTCTACAAGTTCAGTAATTTATAAGGCTAACAACTGAGTTGATATACCTTTTTTACCCATATATTCATATGGTTTAAATTTAACTTGAACATTACCTTTGGATCCATTTCCAATAGTACTTGTGTCAAGTATAGGTTGTAGTGATTTATCAACTACTGGTGGTGGAGCCGTATTATATCTACCATCAGCATCCGCATAAATTTTCTTTTTTAATGCAGCCGTGTAAACAACACCACCATTTTCTTCTGCTGGTTTTACATTTATACCAGCTTTTTTCCAAGCCTCAGCATTAGCTTTATCTGCAGTTTTTACAGTGCATGAAAACTGAGGCGACTTTTTATCAAAACCCATATCTGGATTTTTAGGATCAAGTTTAACCCAACTTAGTTGTACATCATTTAATAACATATTATTTTCTCCTTATTATATTATTTTGGTCTTCTTCCTTGTCTATTATATTTCTTAAACATTCGTTTTTCATCTTTATTTTTAGATTTTTTATGTACCCTAACCCTTTTCTTCGGCTTTGGGCGTTCCACAAATGTCTTGAACTTTCTCGCCATATTTACATTCTCCGTCACATGGACCACAATTTAAGCACAAACAATTGCAAGTAAATTGGTCCGGGTTAGTTGTGTTTTTACAATCTTCACATTGATAACCATCACGCATTTTATCCTCCTGTTAAATAATTAATCTATTTATAAAGCCAATATATTAGGAGGATATAAAACATATTGGCTATACAAATAGACTAATTAATTAGTTAGTTGATAGATTCTCTGTAAGGTATAGAAATAGGAATATATTCATATAACTATATAAGCTTATAGATAAGTTTTATTTTTAGTTTTTTCTGTAAGACATAGAATTAGGATTTCAAAATCTATACCTTACAGAAGTTTCAAATCAGTCGCAGAAAAAACCAAAATATATCCATTTTCCTAGTGTTTATTTATCTACAAAAAATGTATATAATTATCGGCCTAGTGATATAAGGAAACTAATTGCTATTTATTGTGTTAAAAGGCTTTTTTATTTGTATATATAGTCTATATTGTTTATATAGGTTATTAGTTAAGGTTCTACTAACAAAAAAACATAAAAAACCACCTGGCTAACGGGAATACCAATAAAATGGGGCTAACCAGGATACCTTCGGAGACGGTATATAGGGATCTAAAAATTCTTATTGGAATATCAACCGAGTAGAAATTCCTGGCCAAGGGTTTACTTTTATCTAATTGGCTAAGTTGATATCAAAACCATCCAATAATCCTAAATAGATCATTTTTAAAATTGATAACCGCTTATTTATAGGCATATTATTTGCTTCTTTAAAATTTAAGCGGTTTTTACTTTTAATTAACAACGGAGAATTTTATGCAAATACAAATACAAAATATTCAAAAGGCAAAAGATACTGTTTTAAGTAGTTCATTTTACCCAATGGATGAGAAATTTGATATAATTAGACACAAATATACTAATTATGATCAGTTGGCTTCTAAATTAGAAGTTGATTTTAAAAATAATAGAATGGAAAGAACACGTCATTATAAAGTCTTGGTAACAAACACGGCTTTAGAAATTGCTAAAGTTTTTCCAGTATTATTTGAAGCAAGTAAAAGATGGTACGTTAAAAAAGTAAAATAATAATCTGTAGGAGGATAAATGAGAAATAGAATATATAATCAAGAACAAATAATTGGTTTTATAAAAGAAGCTTTGGAAGAATTTACTTATATAATTGATAGTAAATATATTACAAAGTCAGAATTTACTAAGTTTAATAAATTCTTTAAAAATCTTTTAAGACAAACTAAAAAGAAAAAGAATCCTTACTATTATCCAAGCAATCCTAATAGCAAGGAATTTGAATATACTTACCCAGCATTTCACACTTATGAAGATGCTAAATGTATAGGTAGATATATTACTTTAAATACAGAAATAGTACCTGATTTAGATTTAAAGGCAATTTATAGACAGTTTCCTTTATTAATTGAAAATCATGAACTTTTAATAAGTCTTAAACCTAATATTAAGCCAGGTAGAAGACCTAAAGATCTTGAAAAAGATTATGAAGCGGAAAGGATTAGAAAAGCCGCTTTAGAAGATAAAGCAACTTGTGGTATTTGTCACAACTATTGGGAATTAGTTGATATGGATAATAAAAAGAATATTATTGCAGATCATGGTTTTACTTTAGCTTATGGACAAAGAAATAACGTTTGCTTCGGAGCAAGATTTAAGTCTTGGGAAAAATCACCTGAGTCTAAAATCCAATATGTTAAAGTAATGTTAAAGCCAACACTTAAGGAAGTTTTATATTCAAAACCTTCTCAAGCAACTGTTGATGCTTTAATTAAGATGGTTTTAAAATACAAAGAAAATATGAATGATTATTTTAAATTGTCAAGAGAGGATAGATATAAAGCTGAGCATCCAAAGGCTCCTGAGTATTTATTACCTGGACAACAAATTGGTTATTCATTAGCTAATTGTAAAAATACCAACTTATCTTTAATAACTGAAGTATGGCATAACTACAAATCTAGATTAGAAAATGAAATAGCTAGATTTGAAAAGCAAATAGCGGAGTGGGTGTTAAAGCCTACTCCAAGAGAAAAACAACAAACAATGGAGGGTAAATATGAATAAATTAATAAAGGGTTTTGATATTAACGTGGATGATGAAGTTGAAATGTTAAGTAAAGAATATCCTAGATTTGAGTCTGTAAATGCTGGTTATTGGTTATATGGAAAACCAAAACAGTTATTAAAAGATGTTTTAGAAAATAGAAAAACAAGTTTATTTTTTATTGCTAATATAATGCAGGCTATTTCAACAATAGGCACTTTACATAAACTTAATGAAGACTTTATAAAAGATGGTGTTCAACCAAAGGATGCCAAATTTAGAAATGCTTCACATACAGTTGCTTTAAATCAATTAACAGTTGATCTTAAAGATTATAGAAAAGACTATGCTAAAACATTTGTATTTGAACAATTGTTAAAAACTAAAATAATGGAAAATAAATAATGGAAATTAATTGGAGTAAAGGCATAATAAAAAAGGTTAGAAAACTTGCAAGTAAAAGTTCTGTCAATATTGATAAGTTTACCGATACTGATATAAAAGAATTTTTAAATGTATTTAATAAAGCAATGAAAAAAGTAACTAAAAAAGAGGATAAATAATGAGTAATATAAAAATAAATATGAAAACCCTAGATAAAAGGATTGAACATGTTCAAAAAGGTTTAAAAGCAGATCAAAAAGTTAATGGAACAAAAAGACCTTTAAATGAGTTTGCAGAATTAGCAAATCTTATTGGAGAACAATTTGATGATATGACTACGTTTAATATTAAACAGGAGAAGGTATGCTTAAGCCTAATATAAAAAAGATGATTGATAGGAAAAATGAGTTACCACCACCACCACTTTTAATTAATAAAGATAAATTAATTATTGATATTAATAATAAATTGGTGGAAGAAAAAGCTGGTCCAGAATCTGTTATATTATTGGATATAAAAAATCCTAGACGGACTTGGATTACTTATGAATACCATTTGGATATTATATATAAAATAGGTGATAAAGAATTTATAATGTTACCTAATAATTATTATGATGAATCTAACTATCCGGTTGTATTTGAAGATCAATTATACAAAAGGTTAGCAAGGGTACAACAATCAATTAACGGGGGATATTAATGAGTTATAATTTTAAATTGACTATATTTGCAATAATTACTGTAATATTAGGAAATGGATTAGCTAATTATGTTTATTGGTAAAATAATAATTATATGTTTATTAATTACTGGTTGTAGTAATTATAAATTTAATCCAATACCAACAATAATAAAAACAATAATAAAGCAGGAGAATAATAATGACAATACTAAAAAGTAAAGTTGAAAGAGATGCTATTACTGACAGGATTAGTTCTGCCAGTGATTTTGCTTGGACAGGTGAAAATGAATTTGAGGTACCACAATTTAATATGCCAAAAGACTTTGGTATTGGTTTAATTGTAGGTCCTAGTGGTAGTGGTAAATCATCTATATTAAGATCATTAGGATTAAAAGAAGCGGAATTTGATTGGGATCCCAACAAAGCTATTGCTTCACATTTTAATTCATATGATGAGGCTTCAGAAAAACTATCAGCAGTTGCTTTAAATAGTATTCCTGATCAACTTAAGCCATATCAAACATTATCAACTGGACAAAAATTTAGAGCACACATGTCCAGAGCATTACAATCCGGAGCAGTGGTAGATGAATATACTTCTGTAATTGATAGAAATGTAGCCAAAGCATTATCTAACTCAATTAGAAAATATGTTGATAGAAAAGGCTTAAAAAATATCGTATTGGTAGGTTGCCATTATGACGTAATTGAGTGGTTAAGACCAGATTGGATATTTGATACTAAAACTGGGATCTTAAGCACGGAAAGGTTAGCCAGGCGACCAAACATCACTTTGGAAATTAGAAAAGCCGACAAAAGTGCTTGGAGCGTATTTAAAAAGCATCACTATTTAACTGCAGAACTTCCTAGTAATACACCACATTGTTATTTGTATTATTGGAACAATGCATTAGTAGGTTATGGCTCTTTAAATGCTTTTCCTCATCCAAAACTAAAGGCTTGTTATAATATTGGAAGAGTGGTTGTGCTTCCTGACTTTCAAGGATTAGGTATAGGCTATCCTATATTTAAAAACTTGGCTCAGATTGCAACACATAATTTCAATCATACAACAGGTCATTATGGAAGATGTAAAGTTGTAACGGCTATTCCAGCATTACAAAAGAAAATGAATAATGATAGAGATTGGCAATTTATAAAAGGATCTGATGTAAGAAAAGCTCAGAAACCTAATGACAATCCTAGAAAATTTGGTGGATATGATGAAAATTATTTTAAAAAACATGAAAATCGTATTACCAAAGCATTTCATTATGTTGGAGTTAAAGGCTTTGATTTAGAAGATCCTAATTTAGTTATCGATAATATATTGGAAACTAAAAGTTGGATTGATAATAAAAACAGAGCACAAAATAAACTAACTGGAAACATAATAAAAGATTTTAGACCATCAATAGCTGGTGAAACTGATTATCAATTTATTATGGAAAGGAACTAATGATAGCAATACCAACTTGGTTGTTATTTGTATTAGTTTTTTCAATTGTGGTTCTATTATTCTTTAATCGACATTTAGATAAAAGAATAAATAGAATCGCTTTTGATCAAATACAAATAGGAGTTATTATCAACAAAAGCTTCCAAAATATAACGGAGGATATAGATCATTTAAATAAAGGAATTGATCAGATTGATTTAAAATATGACAAAATCGCATCTAAAATTAATAGTTGATAATACAGGGGAAAGTAAATTGAGGTCTTTGCTAACAAAGCAAAAAAAATTGATAAGAGATAAAATTAAAGCTCAAGATCAAATAAAGGCTATGAAAGCTTTGACCGAAATTTATGGTTCAGAAATTATTAAAATTGAAAATGAATTATTAAGAATAAATAGGAGGAAAAAGCATGTTAAAAGAACAGCTGAACAATTTGGAAACATTGGGTCCAATAGGAATAAAAATAAGAACACAAATGGAAATGCTATTTGATAAATTGTCAAATAAAACTTCAAGTAATAGAAAACCAGATGTTGTAACAGTTATTAATAATCATAAAATAGATTTTAATATTGCAATACAATTATCACATTCAATGATAGCAACTGGTGTATCTGAAGGACAAAACTTAACTCAATTAGCAATTGCTATTGGTGATAGAATATTAGCTTTTTATACTATAAATAAAAAGTCATCAATATCTTTAAAGCTAGGTATATTTATAATTAATTCATATAGCACTTTATTTATGGTGGTTGTAAAATTAATTAGAGAATATTATCAACATAATAAAGTTAAAACTGTTTATAAAGTTTATGCAGGTAAAAATAGAAATGATCTTAGAAAATTAGTAAAAGAATTTTCTGAAGTTTCAGATCCTTATAAACCTTTATTATCCCGGGCTCCAAATTGGGAGTTTGGTACAGTAAAAATAGACAATGGTGAAGAAATTAGATTAATTAAAAATGTTAATCAAGATACATTAGCAAAAATTAATGAATATAATACACCTATTGTATTAAATGCAGTAAATAAAAAGCAATCAATAGCTTATTATGTAAAACCTGAATTGTTTAATGTTTACCAATGGGCATTAAAAACTAATCAGGATTGTTTTGAGCATAATTCGGTTAAAACAATATCAAGAGAAAGAGCATTGGCTAAGAAAAGAGAAGCTGAGCAAGTTTTAAATGCAGCTAAACCATTTGTTGGAAAGGTATTTTACCAACAATATCAAGCAGATAACCGTGGTAGATTGTATCCATTATCAGCTTATTTAAATGAACTTAATTCAGATAATGCTAAAGGTATGCTTTCATTTGCTGAAGGTAAACCACTTGGCTCTACTGGATTAAACCAATTATATCATCATATAGCTAATATGTTTGGTGAAGATAAATTGCCACATAATGACAAAGTTAAATTTGTAGAAAAAGAATATTATAACTTTGTTAAAATGGGCAAGGATCCCTATAATGCAAAAGGTTGGATGGAAGCAGAAGAGCCATTTCAATTTTTATCAGCGGTTATGGAATTAGCTAAATTGGATGAGCATTTTGTAGCAATGGGTAATGTTGAGGATTTTTTATCACATACCATTTGTTACAGAGATGGATCTAATAATGGTTTGCAATGGTTATTTAGTTTAGCTAAAGACGATAATCATGCACATTTAGTTAATGTAAAACCTACAACAGATAATAAACCAGGTGATATGTATTCACATGTAGCAGTTTCTGTTGTGGATAAAATGCACAAAGAAGCAGAAAAAGCAGATGATGTAGCTTTAGATTATTATAATTTATATTTTAAAGGCATAGAAAAACTTAGAAATAGGTTTAGAATTGCTGAATTAAATAATGATAAAAAATCTGAGTTATATAAAAAGCTAATTAAATGGTATCAGAGAAGATATAAAAAGGAGCTTAAATTAACTGACATCATTTATTGGGATAAGTCTAAATTTACCGTTAAAGAATGGCGTAAAATTGTTAAACGGAATGTTATGACTTATGGATACAGTGCAACCAAGCAAGGTATGGGTGAACAAATAATACAGGATACTAGAGATATAGATAATGTATATTTGAGTAACAAACAACATTCAGCGGCTAGGGCTTTAGGTGCTCTTGTTTATTTAACAATTGAACAAGAATTTCCTATGGTTTCAGCAACTATGCAGTTGTTTAAGGATAATTGCGAAAAATATATGAAGGGTACTGGTAAACAATATTCTCATAAAACATTAATTAGCAATTTTCCGTTTACACAAAAATATGTCAAATATAAAAGAGGTATTGTATTTGTTCATGATGGTTTATATGTACAAAATGCAGATAAATCGTATAAATGGGATTATCAATTAGAGTTAATTATTAAAACAGAATTAGCAGTACAAAATATTAGTAAGGCTAAGGCTGGAATAAGTCCTAATACAATTCATAATTTGGACTCATTACATTTAATGCTTGTAATTGATAAATGTAACTTTGATATAGTTTCTGCACATGACAGTTATGGCTCACATGCTTGTAATGTGGTTGATATGCAAAAATGTATCAGAGAACAATTTAAGTATATTATAGACCAAGATCCACTTCAACATATATTAAATGAAACTGGAAATTTGGTACCTATGATTAAGCGTGGTAATTTAGATAGCAGTGAAATATTGCAATCTGAATTTGCTTTTGCATAATAATAACAATAAAGGAGAAAAATGACAAATGGATAAATATCTATATAAAGCGTTAGAAAAAACAGGTGAAGCAATACAATGGGCATTTGATTTTATTGATAATAATAAAACTGAAAGTTTGTGGTTTAGTTTAGGTGTATTATCAATCTTAATTGTTCAATTTATATTTTAGAAAGGGGGTAATTGTTATATATAATAATACAAAAAAGGCTAATTTTACTATTATTTTAAAAGACAATAATATTGAAAAAGCTATACGTAAAATGAAAAATAAATCTACCAAACTTGGTATATTAAAAACATATAGGGAAAGACAAAGATATGAAAAACCATCGGATGTAAGGATAAGAAAAGCAAAAGAGGGTAAAATTAACCTTTATAAAGCTAAAATAAAAAGGGAAAGAAACTTATAATTTATAAGGCTATTCCTAATTCTATGTCTTACAGAAAAACGCTAAAGCTTAAGGCTTATATAAGCTTATATAAGCCTAAGGCCTATATAAGCCTTATAAGCCATAAATAAATATATAAATAAGTATATAAGCCTATAAAGCCTAATAAGCTATAAGACCCAATTTATGCCAAAGGCAACAATCTCCCGAAAGATCAAATTCTATACCTTACAGACAACAGAGCGTTAATGTAGGTGGTTATGTGCCATCAAGCTTGAATAAATTAATAGTAAATACTTTAAATGGATAGGCGGTATATTTATGGCTGGAAAAGGCGGTGCTAGGCCAGGGGCTGGAAGGCCACCAAAGTCAACAGTTGAAAAAAGTACCATAGATAAATCTAGTATAGATAAATTAAAAAAACTAGGTATAGATCCAATTAATATATTAGTTAAAGAATTATCAAAGCTTAAAGGCAAAGACGATTTTAGGTCACAAAATTTACGAGTTCGAATAGCTGAAAAGTTATTAGAATATGGGTATCAAAAACAACCGGTTGGTCAGGCTTCATTGCAACAGGCAAACGTGCCAATTTTAACGATAGTGCAAAAAACTGAACCAACGGTTAAACCCGTTCAAGAAATAGAATTAAAAAATAGCGAAGCTGTTATAGATCAAGGCGCAAATACAGATGACGAAACTAACTGAGAAAGTTTATAAGGTATACATCACACACTATACTGACGGATCTTATTATATTGGTTTTACCGGTAAATACGGAACGGCATTAGCTACTTATTTTGGATCAAATACGATCAAAGATAAGCTGGTAAGTCATAAAGACATTGTTTTTACCTCACGGTCTAAAGCAACGGCTAAACTTTTTGAGCTTCTTTTACAATTATCCCGATTGGATTCCTCTTGGTGTGTGAATAGCATGTTAAATGTAAGAGTTAGAAAAGAGCACATGAAGGACTTACCTAAATTTAAATTAACTTTTGAAGATAACAAATTTAACAAAAATGAAAAATAGTCTTATAAATAAATTACAAGAACAATTAAAAATTGATGAAGGTGTAAAATACGAAGTTTATGAAGATCATTTAGGTTATGCCACTTTTGGTATAGGCCATTTAATTACAACGGCTGATGAAGAATATCAATGGCCTGTTGGAACTAAAGTAACACCTGAAAGGGTAAATGAAGTATTTCAAACTGATGTTCAAAAATATATAAAAGAAACACAAAAGGTATTTCCAGATTTAATTAATAAACCTGATTTAATTCAAGTTGTATTAGTTAATATGTGTTTTAACTTAGGTGCTCCAAGGTTGAGTAAATTTAGAAAATTTATATCAGCTATTGATGATGAGCAATGGATTGAAGCTGCTGTTGAAATGATGGATAGTAACTGGGCTAATCAAGTTGGTCCAAGAGCTGAAAGATTAAAACAAATAGTTTTAAGCCATGCTGACTGAGAGAGAGCGTGTAAGGCTTTGGATATATATTCAAAATATAGTAAATAATAAATATGAATCATAAAATAGAACTTTTCGACTTTCAACAGGAAGTTTTGATAAATCCTGCTAGGTTTAAAGTAATGGCTAGCGGAAGAAGAGTTGGTAAATCATATTTGGCAGCCGTTGCTGCATATAACCATTGTTTAGAACAACCAGGTAGAAGAGCTTTAATTATTGGACCTACTGTTTCGATGATCAGAGAATCTATTTGGACAACATTAAAAAGTCTTGTTCACCCAGATCATATAAATGGTTATCCAAGAGAAATAGATTTGGAAATAAGATTTATTAATGGATCCAAGATTACCCTAAAAGGGTTTGATAGGCCAGACAGTTTAAGAGGTATTTCACCATCACCTACGTTTATTGTGTTAGATGAATTTGCCTTTATTAAACAAAATGCATTTACAGAAGTTATATTACCTATGACTTCAGATCCACAACGAAGAGCAAGTGTATTTGTAATAAGTACACCAAAAGGTATAACCAATGACTTTTATAAGTTATGGGTTAAAGGTCAAGAAGATAAAACAGGTTTATGGAAGTCTTGGCAGTTTACTGCTGAACAAGTTAGACCAGATATGAAAGAAGAAATTGAACTTGCTCGGGTTACAATGGATGAAAAAAGTTTTAACCAAGAATATTGCGCCACCTTTAATAACACTGGTGATGCTGTATTTTATAATTTTAATCGAAATATACATGTAACAAATAACCTACTTCCAATTGAAGAAGGTGAGCCAATACATATTAGCATTGACTTTAACGTCAAAATAATGGCTTCAACAGTTTGGTGCCATCGAGGTAACCAATTACATGCAATGGATGAGTTTTACGGTAATGCTGATACTCATCAATTAATTAGATCTATAAAGGGTCGATATAAAAATAGAGATATAATTTGTTATCCTGATGCTTCCGGTAGAGCAATGAAAACCAGTGCTGCTACAGGTACAACAGATTTTAGTATATTAAGGAATGCAGGTTTTAAAGTATTAGCAAGATCT
>JACKZZ010010350.1_pt1 | contig 35079 bp, 55 predicted proteins | sample 8027871 | NCBI WGS metagenome assembly JACKZZ01 (sample SAMN15724774, study PRJNA655200) | protist metagenome | isolation source: fluorescence activated cell sorting (FACS) single amplified genomes of... | place: USA: West Boothbay Harbor, Gulf of Maine | collected 2000-07-19
TCAGGTATTTTTAATGTAACCAATGGTCCATTATCAGTAGAATATGTTATAGTTGCTGGCGGTGGCGGTGGTGGACTGAGTGGCGGAGGAGCAGGCGGCGGCGGTGGTGCAGGAGCAGTTCTCGCAAGTACAGGAACTGCCAATGATTCAACTCCATACACAGTAACAGTAGGTTCTGGTGGTTTTAATGGTGCTCCAGCGAATGCAGGTGGTGCCGTTTATGGTGGTGTTGGTGGAACATCATCTATTGCTGGTACTGGGTTGAATGCCAGTGCTATAGGTGGTGGTGGCGGTATGCAAGCAGCTGAAGCATATTCATACAGCGATTATGCTTCAGCTGGAGGAGTTGGTGGCACCAGCACCTCACCCCTGGCAGCAGGTCCTGGTGGTGGTTATGCTGGCGGTGTTACAGCAGGATCTCCAGCACCTAGTAATGGATTTGCTAGCGGTGGTGGAGGTGGTGCCGGAGGTGCTGGTGGTGATGCAACAAGTTCATCACCAAAGGTAGCTACTGGAGGAGTTGGGGGCATTGGTGTTCAAATTCCATCAACATTCAGAGATCCTGCATCAACAGTAGGTGCTCCTGGACCAGGTGGTGGTACAGGATGGGTTGCTGGCGGTGGAGGAGGTTCTGCTGGATCATATGCTCCCTCAGTTGGAACATTTACTCCTGGTGTTGGTGGCGGTGCCGGTGGACCTTATGCTGGTGGCGGTAATGGTGGTTTAGGATGGTCTGTACCATACGAGGGAACTGCTGGTGGAGAAAACACTGGAGGCGGTGGCGGTGGCGGTGGATACCCCGGAGATGCAAATACATATAAGGGATCTGCTGGTGGTTCCGGTATAGTCCTCATCGCATATCCTTCCTAAATAACTAAAAAGTAGATAAGATGTCACAGTTATACGTTGACAATATAAAGAATAGAACGGGTGGTGCTATTGGAGCACCATCTGGAGCAGTTGTCACTGGAATTGTAACTGCGACACAATTTAGTGGTAATATAACTGGTGTTGCTGCAACATTTACTGGTAATGTATCAGTTGGTGGAACTCTTACATATGAAGATGTAACTAACATTGATTCTGTTGGTGTTATTACTGCCAGGACTGGAATCAAAGTTCTTGCTGGTGGTATTAATGCTGTTGGTGTAGTTACTGCTACCAGTTTCTCTGGTGATGGTTCAGCACTTACAGGTGTTGAGAGTTGGAACCAACAAGACACCTGGTTATATGGTGGTGGTTGATTAACTAAATAACTAAAAAGAAAGTCATGGCACTGGAAAGGGGAAAACTTACTAATGTGGTACAGGTTGCAGCAGGCACTACTGTTGGTATGATTACCTGTGCTTCTTCAAAGAAGGTATATGTAAAATCAATCATTTGCCATGCTGCTGGAACTGGAATAAACACTGCAACCGCACAAGTTTATTTTGTTCCTGATGGAGAGAGTTCAGCAAATACAAATAAAATTTTTGATGTTGATGTTCAAGCAGGAGAAACAGTATTAATTGAACCATCATATCCTCTTGTATTAGATACGACTGGTGATAGTTTGCAGGTTGGAACAGGAAATGTTGTTGGAGTTGCAGCAACACACGTAAACTTCATCATTACTGGCGATAAGGAGGCTTGATACATGGCACCATTTAAGTCATCACTTGCAAGAAGTGCAGGAAAACTCTTTGGTGTTTTTAATCAACAAGATTTATCGTTAAGAGGTGCTACTCAGAGCACTAGAAAACCAGTACCATTTTTAGCATCTGGTGGAAATCAAGAAGTAACCCCAGGAAACGGATACAAATATCACACATTTACTTCTCCTGGCAACTTTACTGTATCTGGTAATTCGGGACAAGTTGATATACTACTTGTTGGTGGTGGTGGAGGTGCAGGAGCACCACTTGGTGCTGGTGGTGGAGGAGGTGGTGTTGTATATGCACCCGAATGGACTGTTAATATAGGATCTTACCCTATTGTTGTTGGTGGTGGAGGTGCAGGAGCGACAGGTCCCGGAACACCAGGCACTAATACTACTGGTTCTAGGGGTGGCAACTCTACTGCGACTGGATTAACTGCTGTTGGTGGTGGAGGTGGATATCCATATCATGCCAACGCCGTTAGTGGCACCAATCAAACGCCAGGTGGTTCTGGCGGTGGTGGAGGAGGAACTTCAACGCAACCATCAGCAAATCCCGGAGTATCGGGTATTTCTGTATATGGAAACGCTGGTGGGCAGAATGGTGATCCCTTTGGTGGTGGTGGAGGTGGTGCTGGTGCTGTTGGCAATAATGGATCTAGTCCAGCGAGTCCTACAGGTAATGGAGATGGTGGTATTGGTCAACAATTCCCTAATTTTACTGGACCCTTGATCAATGTTCCTGCACTTAATCCACACAATGGATACTATGGTGGTGGAGGTGGTGCTGGATCAAGGAATGCCTCTACAACTGGTGGTACTGGTGGTGGTGGTCCAAATCCCGGTGCTAATGATCAAGGAACTGATGGTGTCGCAAATACCGGTGGTGGAGCTGGTGGTGGTACGTATATAACCACGGGAGGAGGAAATACTGCTGCAGCTGGTGGTTCTGGGATTGTTGTTATTCGTTACCTAATATAAATACTTGCACCTGGATGTCTGCAAACTTCAGGAGGAGGGCGAAAGTCCCTCCTTTTTAATATAAATACATATGCAGACATCCAAAATAGAAATGTATTACATCTATTCCTATCTACGAGAGGATTATAGTCCTTAAAAAGCAAAACCTCATAAACTTACTTTTTCTGATGGAAGAGAGTTAATAGTTGATAATATTATGGAATGGTGTGAAACAAATCCATATTCATCCAGTCCAGTTTATAGAGTTAAAAATAAAGGTATTCCACATAAAGATATTGTAAAAGTAGAACTTGCGGGATAGACATTCTCTAAAAACTGATATATAATATCATTGAACACATTATAGGAGATTGACAGTTGGCATACCAATCGATCTGGTATTTCAGTGATCTAAACGAAGATATTGTAGATATCCTTGACAGAGATCTAACAGAAAAGTTTGATGAGCAGATGGCAGACTCCAAACTTCATGGAGATGCACTCAACAAAGACAAAAGGAATTCACAGAATGCATGGATTCCTACCACACATTGGGTTGCTGGTTTTCTTTGGCACTATGTACAAAGAGCAAACCGCGAGAACTTTTTGTATGACCTGAGAAACATTGATGGTGAATCAATGCAATATACTCGGTATAGTGAAGGTCAATTCTATGGATGGCACAATGATGCAGGATTGGCAACACAATATAAACCTGTAAGTAACGGCAATCGTAGTGATGGTTTACATCAAGACTTTGTGAATGAGAATATCGAACTTGTAAGGAAACTTTCTTTCTCAGTCCAACTCTCTGATCCTGATGACTATGAGGGTGGTAATGTTCAACTGCTAGATGAAGCAGGTAATTCTTATATTGCTCCACGAAAACGTGGTTGTATTGTACTCTTTGATTCTCGCACACAACATAGAGTTCTTAAGGTAACAAAAGGTACTCGTAGATCTATTGTTGGTTGGGTTGTTGGCCCCCGTTGGAAATAAGAGGTAAAAATGGCAGAACAAATGAACGAACTGCAGTTGTTGTTTCAAGAGAAGCAAAATACTGGAACTGCATGGACTCGTAATGATAGTTTTGATAAGAATGGATACCTAGTCATCAAAGACTTGTGGGATGCAGAAGAACTGTATCATCCAGTTCCAGAACAAAGAGGTCAGTATAACTATTGGGATAAGAACCCAGAACATTTTAATCATGTGCCTGTGGAACAGCAGGTGGAGGGTTCTACATCACGTTATTGGCACCCACAATATCGAGTAATTCATACTGGTATTCGTCTGAAACTGGAGGAAATCATTGGTCGTAAGTTATATAATACTTACTACTATGATAGGTATTATTATCCTGGACAAGAACTAACAAAACATGCTGATAGAGATGCATGTGAAATCTCTGTGTCAGTTCATATCAGCACTAATCTTGAAGGTGATGATGCTGATTGGCCCTTCTGGATTAAAACCCCAGATACATATACCGACAAGAAGAAGACAACTGTTCTTGTTCCTGGTGAGAACCGTTCACTGACACTCAAACCTGGTGATGGTTTGCTTTATAAAGGTTGTGAGCGTCCACATTGGCGTGAACCTATGCCTGGAACAGCATTGAAGGGTAAGAAAGGTAAAAGATTGTTTGGCAAACCTCAACAAGTTGAGCAGTACTACCATCAAATCTTTTTTCACTATTGCTTGCAAGACGGTCAGCGTGCTCACTGCGCTTGGGATAGAGCACGATGAAGGCACCTCTTTTTGAATATCCTACCTATCAGTATCAAATTAAAGATTGGGATTTTAAGAAGAAAGGATTGATGAAAAGGTTAAAGGAGGAGAAGTTTGTAAGAACCACTCTACAAACTTTTGAAACAGATCGTCAAACGAATCGCAAAAGTTATATACACTATTTCCAAGACCTCATCAGACCTCAACTCTTTGAGTTCTGTCAGGAAGCACAAGTTACTTGTAGTATGACTGATGTATGGGCAGTTCGTTATCAAAAAGGAGACCAGCAAACAATTCATAACCATAAGAGTTGGGGATTTACTGGTATTCTTTATGTTGATTTTGACCCTAAAGTTCATACTCCCACTTGTTTTGTGGCTCCGTGGCAAGACCCAAGAACTGATACCACATCATTAGCATATCCACAGAATGTAAAGGAGGGAACAATCTTTATCTCTCCATCATATACCTTACACTTTGTACATCCCAATCAGGTAAGAAAACATAGGACTATTATTTCCTTTGACTTACTACCAGCACTTCCAGATCACCAGTCAGTAGACTAAGTGGTCTTTTTTTTTGTGAGCTAAATAAGTAAAAAGAAGCTGTGTGCGATGTCAAGGGCACGAGAATTATCAAAATTAGTCAATAATGCTGTCTTTAGCGTTGATAGCAGTTATAATGTAGGTGTTAACTCAATCACACCTACTGTAAAACTGGATGTTGTTGGTATAGTAAGTGCCACAAGTTTCAGTGGTGATGGTTCTGGTCTATCAGGCATTACAGCTGGTGCTACTTTGAGTCCAGGTTCTGGTTCTCAGAGAGTTGTAGTTACTAGTTTAACTAGTGGTACAATGACTAGTGCTGCGACAGATGCAGAACTAACTTATAACTCTACATCAAATACATTAAGTGCTACTACATTCAGTGGAGCATTAACAGGTGATGTAACTGGTAATGTCTCAGGAACTGCTGGTGGACTGACTGGATCACCTGATATTACTGTTGGGTCAGTCACTGCTAGTGGTAATGTATCAGTTGCTGGAACATTAACATATGAAGATGTAACCAATGTTGATTCTATTGGTGTTATAACAGCAAGAAGTGGTATTAGAGTTGGTGGTGGACAGAGTATTGGTTCTGATGGAGTATTAACTTATTATGGTGATGGTTCACAACTGAGTGGTATTAGTGCTGGTATTAGTACTGGAGCAGCATCAGGTGGATTAGTTACACTTAATCTCACAAATCAAGATCATAAGATTACAGCATCTGGTATTACCACCATTACAGTGTCTGGTGGTACAGAAGGAGATAGTCATACAGTAAGAGTTGTAAACTCTGGTACTGCAACTGTTGGATTTAGTACATACTTCTTGTTCCCATCAGGTTCTGCACCATCATTACCTACTGCAGATGGAGCAATTAGTTTGATTTCATTCACGGTAAATAGGGTAGGAGCAGCAGGAACACAACTGCTTGCTGGCGCATCACTGAACTTTAGCTGAGGAGTAAATAAATGGGAGTAAGTATTCCTCAGGTAGTTACCGAGACCAAAGCGTCTGGTGCTCAGGTTATTGATGGTAGTTTGACTATTGAATCCTCAAAATCACAATTTTTAAGCAGATTGCCTGCTTCAAGTGGTAACAGAAAAACTTGGACTTGGAGTTGTTGGGTTAAAAAACCACAGGATGAAGGTTTTTCAGATTCTGGAGTTCTTTTTGAAGCGAGATTAGATTCACCTTCTGCTGACGCAGATATTTTTGGTATTAGGTGGCTTACTGATGGTAAGATAGGTGTTTATGATACAGGTACTTTTTATATTCAAGGAACCAGAGAATTTAGAGATACCAGTGCATGGTATCATTTAGTTTTATCTGTTGATACTACTCAAGCATCTAATAATCTCTCTTTATATGTTAATGGCGATTTATATCTTCAAGGAAGTTATGCACAAAACACAGATACTAGAGTAAACGACACTACCACACACCGTATTGGTGCTCGCACAACTTTAGGGGGTCAAGATGCACATTTTCTTAGTTCTCAGTTAAGTCAAATCTACTTAATAGACGGACAAGCACTTGGACCTGAAAGTTTTGGATATACTGACGGACTCACAAATACTTGGAGACCTAAAAAGTACGAAGGAACTTTCACACAAACCAGTTTTAATAATGGAACTACTTGGAGTAGTTCATTAACAAGTAATGTTACACTATCAAATGCTGGCAATGCTTTTGATGGAGATTTAAGTAGTCGTGCTCAAACAACAAGTGCTGCCGCAGATAATACTTTAACCTTTTCCCCACCTGCAATAAACTTCACTCAAAGTCTGGAAGTATATTGCGATCAAGGTAGTGCAGTACCAACTGCAACTTGGAATGGTAATACGGTAAATCCGGGTGGTGGTGCTTGGGTTACTGTATATACCGGATCAGGAACTTTGAGTTCAACATACCCATTAGTGATTGATACTGAAACTGCTAGTCAGTATGCAACTTTGAAGGGTGTTCGTATTGATGGAGAGGTTCTTATTGATGGATTAAATGGTAGTGGAGTCAATAGTTTCTACCTCCCAATGGATGGAAACTCACCAATTGGAGAAGATAAGTCTGGTATTGTAACCATCAATGATGGAAGATTATGGAGTGCTTCTGTATCTGGAGGAATAGGTCCATACACTAATGGTTTTGATGGTTCTTTATCATCTTATATGTACCCAAGAAACCAAAATGCAGAAGGTAATCTGGTGTTTGCTGGAGGATTACCTTGCGATGCGGTTTACTGTAATACATATTCTTCAAGTGGGACTGAATTCTTCACAGATTCCGCATCTTCCCCAACATCTGTTAACACTAGTAGCAGTTTTGCCTGGGTTGAACTTCCTGCAGATGCGACAGTGCTTAATGAAATTAAAGGAACTGGTGGTGCAGGATATGATGCTTTTGCTATTGCGGCATTCAGAAAAAATGGAACTATTTTGTTAGATGGTATAAAGGGTAATAGTTGGACACCAGTAAACTTTGGTGGTTCAGTAGCACTTGATAATCCTATTGTATCTGGTGCAAGACCTATCCTGAATACTGATGGTGGTGGTAAAACTGCAAGACCTGGTGTATTTGGTAGTGAAGTAGGAGCATATTATGCAGTCACAGTATCAAATCCTGGTTCTGGTAATAAGTATTACTTTGATACTGTATTAACTCCAACACCAACATTCTATAGAGGGTCAACATATACTTTTGATTATACTGCTGCAACATCACATCCACTTTATCTTTCAGCATTGAGTGATGGTAAGCACAATAGTAAGGCATATAGTGTTCAATTTGATGGTACTGGTGATTACCTGACACTAGCACAATCTAATGACTTTGATTTGACTGGAGATTATACTTATGAGGCATTTATATACTATACCGATACTACAAATAATCCAACCATTTTTGATTTTTCAGCAGCATCAGGAAACTATGAAGGCAGGTTGCAAATCCAAGCAGGAACATTACACCTTTATAATTCTGGATGGATATCTAAAGGGGCAATATCAGCAAATACCTGGCATCATATTGCTGTAACTCAAGATTTTATTTTCGTTGATGGTGTTAACATTGGATCTGGTACAGGAGCAATTAGTGGTTCTAATTATAAAGTAGTAACTATTGGTGCAAGAACTAATAATGGTGGAACATCTTATGGAGATTACTTTACTGGATATATTTCAAATGTAAGAATAGTCAATGGAACTGCACTCTACACAGAAAACTTTACAGTACCAACTACAACTCTTACAAATGTAACCAACACAAAACTTTTGTGCTGTCAGGATAATAATGCTACTACAGCAGTTGTTGCTCCTGGTGGCATAACTGCGGTTGGGAATGCTGCTGCTTCTAATACATATAATCCTTTTGTTTATAATATTGACAATTACTTTGGTGTAGATGCTTCCACATCAAATGTGACCAAACAAGTTATTCCTCACTCTGCTGTTGATACTTTATATTATTTTTGTAATATTCATTCTGGAATGGGTGGAAGTGCAAATATTGTTACTGATGAAACCAAAGCAGACCCATATGCCTGGAAGAATACTCTTGCCACCCCACTAGTTGGTAGTGCTAATGATATAAGTAATTCTGTTAATAGTGGAAGCACTACGAAAACAGCAACTGTTACTAATGCCAATGCTTCATCTGCTCAAAGTAACTTTTATAATGGAAGTTTTGATTTTGATGGAAGTGGTGATTATATAAGTTATGGAACCAGCAGTGAAATGGACTTTGGAAGTGGTGATTGCACTGTAGAATGTTGGTTATATATTAATTCTCACAGTGCAGATAAAACTATTGTAGGTAGTTGGGAAGGTAATATATCATGGCAGTTATCTTATGGCTCTGATAGTGGTAATGATAAGTTTGCTTTCATGATGTATAATGGGTCAACAACATCAGCAAATTCTTCTTTATTATCAACTAACTACGCAGGTCAGTGGGTTCATCTTGCTGGGGTAAGAAATGGAAATGAACTACAAATCTGGGTTAATGGGAAAAAAGATGGAACCGCATCTTTCAGTGGTGCTCATAATGCACTTAATTCAGCAATAAGAGTTGGTGGAAGATCTGGTGGTAATCAAGTAAATGCACACATTCAGGACGTTCGTATCTACAAAGGAGTAGCAAAATACACCAGTGACTTTGTAGTTCCATCAACAAACCCAGATATTCTCCCAGACACTCCATCAGGTGTGAGTGGTGGTTCTAAACTAACCAAGATTACTGAAGGTGCTGTGAGTTTTGATGGTAGTGGTGATTATTTAAATGTGGACTGGTCCTCTGATTTTGAATTTGGTACTGGTGATTTTACTATAGAGTATTATGGATACTGGAATACTAGTGGAACTTCTATTGCATGGGGACAGACTATTGATGAAAGATTTGATTTAGGATCTTTAAGTGCAGGATCAGTTCGATTTTTCTGTAGAAGTAGTGCTTCCACATTCATCAATATATCCGCAGATATTGCACCAAGTAAGTGGTCTCATATTGCTGCTGTTAGGGAAGGAACTGCTTTCAGATTGTATATTGATGGAAAACTGGGAGCAAGTGGAACTGCTTCAGATACTATGCCTAACGACAGTTCAAGGGGTGTTGATATAGGAAGAAGAAGATATTCTACCAGTGATTCAACATATACAAATGGTTTCATCAGTAACCTCCGCGTCATCAAAGGAACCGCACTTTACACATCAGATTTCACACCACCATCAGCACCACTCACAAATGTAACCAATACAAAACTTCTGTGTTGTCAGTCAAATACTTCTGCTGGTGCTGCTTCTGTATCTCCTAATATTAGTGGTATTAATGATGGAACAGTGTGGAGTTCTTACATAAGTGGAAATGTTCATGCAACTAATAATGCAGAAAATACCTTTGATGGAAATACCAATACTCGTTCTATTGGAGCAAGTGCTGGAGATGTTGTCACATTTACCCCACCAAGTACAATCTCAATTAGTTCTGGATTAAGAGTTTTTCTTTGGAAAAATACTAGTGGAGATTCTTGGGGCACATTTACAATTAATGGAAGCACTGTTAATTTAAATTCACTTGGTGCCACTCATGGTGCATGGTATGATTTTGGGACAACATATAATTCTTCTGGATTGACCTCTATGTCATGGGAGAACGATAATGGTAGTAACATTGATGTAAGAGTTGCTGCTATTGAGATTGATGGGACTGTGCTTTTAGACCCAGTAACAGTAAGAGGAAACGCAGCAGCAACCAACTTCAACCCATTCAACACTGATATAAACACAGTTCGTGGACAAGAGACTGGTTATTGTACTTGGAATCCTCTTTGCTCATCATCAAATACAACTTTGTCAAATGGAAATCTTGATATGAGTTCTGGTGCTGCTTGGGATTCTTGTATAGGGACAATTGGTGCGACATCTGGAAAGTATTATTGGGAACAGACTATGACTACAAATCAGTATACTTATACTGGTTTTTGCAATCAAAACTTTCTTGGTAAGTTTGAATCACATTGGCCAGGTCAGACTGTTGATTCTTGGAGTTATTTGTCCAGTAACGGACTCGCAAAAAATGATCAGTCAGGAGGAAGTGAGGTATCAGTAACTTTAACCACTATGCCTTCTAGTGGAGGAATTTTGGGATTTGCATTAGATCTAGATAATCAAAAAGCGTGGTTTGCACTAAATGGTAAATGGATGGGTTCTGGATCTCCTAATCCAGCAACAGGAACAGATGCTGTTTTTACTAATTTGACTGCTGGGGATACTTATTTTCCTGCTGCGGATGTTTACAGTGCTTCCGCATCGTTTACCTTCGGTCAAAAACCCTTCAAGTTCCCACCACCTGATGGTTTCCAACCACTGAATAATGCTAATGTAAGACCAGAAACTGTGATTGTTCGTCCAGACCAGTATGTTGGAGTGACGACTTGGAGTGGTAATAGTGGTGATGGTCTCTCCACAACACAAGACATTAATGTTGGTCTAAAACCTGATCTAATTTGGATTAAACATCGTAATGGAACTAACTCAAACCTCTTAACTGATACTGTGAGAGGTCTACCAAATACGTTGATTTCTAATAGCACTGCTGCTACAAATACAAATGCAAGTAGAATTCCAGCATTACTTGATAATGGTTTTAGAGTTGGAGATCGTAATGAAGTAAATGATATTGGAGGAAATTATGTTGCATGGACTTGGAGAGCTGGTGGAAACAAAAATACCTTTAATATTGATGATGTAGGTTATGCAAGTGCTGCTGCAGCAGGATTAGATGGTGGAAATAAAACCCCCACTGGTGCTTCTGTTGGAACTAAGCAAGGGTTTAGCATTATTAAGTATGATGGGGCAGGGACTAGCACATCTAGCACTAACACAATATCTCATGGACTCTCACAAGCTCCAACATTTTTGATTGTAAAGGCTATATCAGGAACAAATGCTGCAGATGACTGGTTTGTTTATCATAAAGATATTGGTGCAACAAAAAGAATTAGATTAAACTTGACTAATGCTGCAGATACTCAACCATGGTTAGGAAATCCTGGAACTCTTCCCACATCATCTCTCGTAACAATCACTCAAGGATGGTATAGTGTCAACTACAGTGGACATACGCACATCATGTATGCATGGCACGATGTCCCTGGCCTACAGAAATTTGGCAGTTACACCGGAAATTCCAGTACAGACGGTCCGGTAGTGATAACTGGATTTAAACCGGCTCTGGTCATATTGAAAGCATATGTAGCTCCCTCTACAACAGTTACGAGTTGGGTTATTCAAGATAGTGAAAGGGGTTCTTACAATGTAATTAATTCAAAACAATTATATGCAAATAGAAATTATGCTGAAGGATTGAGGGGAGATGGTAGTGCAACAAACCCACAACGTTTAGATATTGATTTTCTTAGTAATGGATTTAAACTCCGCGATATTGGTAATGAGATAAATGCTACGGGTTATAGTTATATCTACGCCGCCTGGGCAGAAGCACCAACATTCAACCTCTACGGAGCACAGTCCAATGCCCGCTAAATAACTTAAAAGATAATAATGGCATTATCAAACGCAGCAAGTTTAGCTAATATAGCATCAGGAGATGCTTTTACTGTAGATAATATCAACAATAGAGTTGGTATTGCTTCAACTCTACCAACATCTACACTTGATGTAGTAGGTATTGTTAGCGCAACTGCATTTTATGGTGATGGATCCAACCTTGATGGTGTAGCAAGTGCTGGGTTAGGTACTGCCATAAGTGAGACTGCTCCTGGTGATGTAATTTATTATACAGATACAGTATTAAGTATTGGGGCAACTATTACAATAGATGCGCCATCATCTTCAAACGTAGCATATACACAATATGCAGAAATTGCAGTTGAAGAGGATAAAGATCTTATTATCGCAGATGGTGATGACTTTATCCCTGATATTTTAGGACTATCAACAGAAGGTGTAACACCACTTGTAGGTGCTGGTGGTAGAATAAGAGCAGATAACTTTACCAATAAAGCAGGTAATGGAGCACCAAACTTTCCTTCTGGTTTAACTGGCACTACAGGAACCTTTAGTGGTGCTGTATCAGGAACCACAGGAACCTTTAGTGATGCTGTATCAGGAACCACAGGAACCTTTAGTGGTAATGTTTCTGTAGGTGGAACACTAACATATGAAGATGTAACTAATGTAGACTCTATTGGACTTATCACCGCAAGATCTGGTATTAATGTTAGTGGTGGTGGTCTTACCGTAACTGGCATCTCTACATTTAAGGGTGCTGACTTTGATGGTGGTTTACTTCTAAAAGAGAAGATTAACATCATTGCAGGTAAGTTAAGTGATAATGTCAATATCAACCTTGATAATGGTATGGTTCATTTGTTTACAACAACAGAGACAACAACATCAACACCGAATATCACTTCTGCTGTTGGAATCAATACACAGATGGATATTGGTGACACAGTAGCAGTTACAATTATCACAACGGCAGCTGCAGCAGGTTACTCAACTAGTATCAATATTGATGGTACTTATAATGATGTAAAATGGTCTGGTGGTTCTGATCCGTCAACTGGTGGGTCTTCTGGTAATGATGTTTACGCATTACAAGTAGTTAAGACTGGTATTGGAACGTATACGGTGCTTGGCGCACTGACTAACTTCGCATAATAGGAGAATATTAAATGAATATGTTACCCAGTAAGAAAGAGAGTCCTATTATAGGACTTGCTGGAGCAGGTGGAGGTATTGGTTCTTATATCTTCCTATCATCTGATGGTGGTTATGTCATCTCCAGAAGCTTGAGATTTTCCAGCGGTGATTCGGCATACCTTAATCGTACGCCAAGTTCTGCGGGTAATAGGCGCACATACACCTGGAGTGGATGGGTAAAAAGATCAGCATTGGGATCGGGCACTTACTATTTCCTTACTGCTGTTGATTCACCAAATGCAGATATTCTTGGGGTTGAGGCAGATAGCCTTTATTGGTATAACGCTTATTCTGGGGCTGTTACTTCAACCGATAAGTTCCGTGATCCTTCTGCTTGGTATCACATTATTTTTGCAGTAGATAGCACCCAATTAACAGACTCTAACCGCGTAAAGATGTACGCAAACGGCAGGCAAATCACTAGCTTTAGTAGTACCCTTTGGCCATCCCTTAATCGAGACTTTGCTATCAATGCTGGTGTTGCGCACCAGATGGGGAGATACTTTACTACATCTGGCAGCAACTTTTATCTCGCAGACATCAACTTCATCGACGGTCAAGCCCTAACACCATCTGACTTCGGAGAATACGACGACAATAATGTATGGCAACCGATTGAATACAGCGGTAGCTATGGTACTAATGGTTTCCACCTTGACTTCTCTGACACCAGCTCTGATGCAGCATTAGGGACTGATACAAGTGGTAATAGTAATACGTGGACGGTTAATAATTTAACGGCTGCAAGTGGAGTTGGTCCTGGTATAACTACAACAGTGCCAGAAGATCTTACAGGCAATTGGACAGGCATCATTGGTATTGTGCCTACAGATACGTCTGGTGCGGTTGCTGTATTTCCTGATGGGTTTGGTACAGGTAGCACTAAAGGAACATTCTTTTGGTCAGGTTTAACAGTTGGAGACACGATTACTTGGTATGGAACAGCTTCTGGTCAAACAAGAAGTGTTGTTGGTAATGTAAATGAAACTTCAGTAAGTGTCCCTGGTGGTTCACTAGGCTCATTTCAATTAACAGTTAGTGCTGCTTCAGGTAGTGCAAAAGTTGACTTTAATGGAACTGCTAACTGCTATGGAATAACTCCTGGTCCTGTAAGTAGTGAATATAACGACGCCCTCCGTGACTCCCTATCACAAATAGCAGATCAGACAGATACTGGTGTTGGTGGTGAAGTTGTTGGGAATTATGCGACGTTGAATCCTTTGTGGAATAACGGGCATGTTCTTTCAAACGGCAATCTTGATTACGCGCCACCATCGCCAGCCGCCTGGACATCAGTCTTGTCTACGTTCGGTATGAGCAGCGGTAAATGGTATTGGGAACAAACGTATATAAGCGGCAGCGCAAATTGTATGGCAGGGTTTGGAAATAGCAGCTCGACATTAATAAGCTACCCTACCAGTCCCAACAGCCTAGGATATGACTTTGTTGATGGGTATATCTATGGTGCAAATGCGGGTGCTCAGGGCGCAACACTTTCGGCTGGCGACATTATGGGCATTGCCTTGGATGTAGATGCCGGAACAGCAGACTTCTATAAAAACGGTGTGAAGCAAGGATCTACATTGACACACGGTATTACCGGAACCCTGTTTCCTTTGGTTTCGAGTTATGACGGAGTTGGGTGCGTTAACTTCGGCCAACGCGCCTTTGCCTACAGCGCACCAAGCGGCTACAAATGTCTCAACACCGCCAACCTAAGTGATCCTTTAATTGCAGATGGCTCGACGGCGTTTGATGCTGTTACTTATGCAGGCAACGGAGGCACGCAGTCAATCACTAATTACAATTTTTCGCCATCCTTCGTGTGGATTAAGGATAGAACTTCAACTGGTTCTCATGTTCTCCAGGACACTGTTCGAGGCACAGATTCTTATTTAATGTCTAATGAAACGGCAGCAGAAAACAATTCTACGAACTATGTAACCTCATTTAATGCCGATGGTTTTAGTATAGGTAATGGCAATCGTGTGAACAATGGCAGTCGTAATTATGTAGCCTGGGCCTGGGACGCCGGAGAAGCAACCACAACGATTGCTGCTGGTAGTTTAAATAGCTCGCTGTATGACCAGAGTCAGACGTGGAGTACATACCTTACATTTAGCACTGATGGCGGCGGATTCCTGTCTGGAAGAAGTCCAGCAGACGTAGCTTTTGATGGCACAAGAGTTGAAAATGCCGCAACGAATACAACTGGTACTAGTGCGTACATTGAGGTAAGTGGGTTAAGCCTTACCGCTTCAGATCTACTTGAAGTTACTTTGCTAACTAGCAGTCCAGGATCATTGTCATGGAGCGTTACTGGTACTAATGTAACTACAACGTCTATTTCAACTAATGCAGACCAATTTGTAACCATACCTATTACAGGTAGCGCAACTGGATTTAGAGTCACCTCAACTTCAAGTGGTCGCTCTCATCTAACTGCTATTCGCATCAATGGCAAAGAATTAGTTGACCCTACCGTTCTTACCCCATCCATCGCATCAACAGTACGTGCCAACCCAAGTGCTGGATTCTCGATTATTAGTTATACAGGCAATGGAACAGCCGGTGCAACTGTTGGTCATGGGTTAAATGCCACTCCTTCGCTTGTAATGTATAAAAATAGAGACTCGTCTACTAACTTTGAGGTGCAAGCGTTTGGAACTATTAGATTTGATCTAAACCAAACAGTAGCAAATCAAGGCAATAATTTGACAACGTTTACAAACTCAACTTTTAGCTTGGCAAGTAGTTCCATTGCCAGAAATGCGTCTGGTTCAGATTATATTGCCTACTGCTTCGCACCTGTATCCGCCTACTCATCCTTCGGGGTCTACACCGGCAACGGTTCTGCATCTGACGGACCCTTTGTGTTTTTAGATTTTGCACCTGCATTTCTTCTGGTCAAGCGCACTGACAGCACAGGCAACTGGATTCTTGTTGATCAGACTAGAGGTGAAGATAAGGCCGTTTACCCCAACCAAAACATTTCTGAAGCCTCTGCGTCATTTATTTGGGTTGATTTTGTTTCTAATGGCTTCAAGATCCGCTCCAGTATCGGTGCTGTAAATGCAAGCGGGGGTGACTATATCTATTGGGCCGTAGCAGAAATCCCCCAAAAATATTCACGCGCACGCTAACTAATTAATTATGCTTAAACTAGACAATAATCCCCTGTCTTATGACCGGGCATTTACACATGCTGATATTCAATATCCAGCAAATTGGTGCAAATAGTTCATATAGTAACAGTGTCATAGTAGTAATCAGATATGTAACCACTTTAAGAACTGTCCACAAGACCTCTCAGAGACCTCTGGAGGAAGTGCATATCCTTATGCAGCAGGTGATAGTGCTGCTGGTTCTGGCGGTTCCGGTATTATTGCTATTAGATACTTGATTTAATTTGATACTCTGATTTGAATAGTGTCCATAATAATATAAATAACTAAAAATCATAAAGCTATGTCGAGAGTTAGAGCCGATAGATTAACCAATAGGGCAGGCACTGGAGCTCCAACTTTCCCTAATGGCGCTGTGATTACTGGTGTTGCGACTGCCACCAGTTTTGATGGTAATGCAACAGGATTAACTGGAACACCAAGTATTGTAGTTGGTTCTGTCACAGGAACCACAGGAACCTTTAGTGGTAATGTTTCTGTAGGTGGAACACTTACTTATGAAGATGTAACCAATGTAGATTCTGTTGGTATTATTACTGCTCGAACTGGAGTAAGAGTTAATGCTGGTGGTATTATCGTCACTGCTGGTATTTCTACATTAGGTGCAGGAGTAAGTGTAACTGGACCTTATAAAGAGAACATCACTGCAATGGGTGCATTGGAGGTTGATTGTTCACAAGGAAATTATTTTACAAAAACAATTAGTGGTGATAGTGTATTCACCTTTGCCAATGTGCCAACAGGTGGTGCATATGCATTCACATTAGAACTAACACATACAAGTGGAACTGTAACTTGGCCAGCATCAGTTAAGTTTCCCGCAGATACTGCACCAACACTTACAACAGGTAAGACACACTTGTTTATGTTTATTACTGATGATGGGGGAACAAGATTTAGAGGTTCATCACTAGTAGATTACGTTAATTGATATGAGTAACTTAACAAGAGCAATGATGATGGGTGCTGCCGGGGCTGCTGGTGGTGCAACTTACGTTGATGATGTATTTAGTACTTATTTGTATGACGGTACAGGCAGCGCACAGACGATTACAAATGGGATTGATATAAGTGGTGAAGGCGGTCTAGTTTGGATTAAAAATAGAGAGTCTGGTACCCAAGATAACGTACTTAATGATACTGAAAGAGGTGCTGGTCAGATTATTGAGTCTAACAACACAAATGCTCAGTTTCTTAGCACTGCTAGATTTAGTGCGTTTAATTCTAATGGATTTACCGTCGGTACTGATAATGCAACTAATCAATCTGGCAACGGTATTGTCTCTTGGACATTCCGCAAAGCGCCTGGTTTCTTTGATGTAGTTACTTATACAGGAGATGGTGTATCAGGTAAATCTATTTCTCATTCTCTTGAGAGTGTGCCTGGTTTTATAATTATCAAGAATCAAGATGAAACTAATTCTTGGAATTGCTGGCATCGTGGTGTAACCAGTCCTAATTCAAGCTGGTGGCAAAATTACCTTACTTTAAACACTACCAATGCCGCCGGTTCATGGACAACAGGCTTGACTGCGGAACCTACGAGCACAAGTTTCACGGTAGGCACTGGTGGAGGGGTCAATAATTCTGGCGTCAATTACGTCGCCTACATCTTTGCTCACGACGAATCATCGTTTGGCACGGATGGTGATGAAAGCATTATTAAATGTGGGACGTTTGAAGGAAATGTAGGAACCGTAGTTAATTTAGGTTTTGAGCCACAATGGATATTAGTAAAACGAGTTGATGGGGCCAGAGATTGGTTTATTTACGACACAATGCGTGGACTCCCCGGCTCAGATAATGCTAATACTTTATCTTTAAGTCCAAATCTTTCAGCTGCTGAAAACGATGCTAGATCTATTCATATTACGTCAACAGGATTTAAAGTATCAACATCCACGGGTTTAAATTCCGATACTCACATCTACATGGCAATCCGCCGTCCGAATAAGCCGCCCGAGGCTGGGACGGAAGTGTTTAAGGCAACCAACTTAGTAGCTGGTCCTGTAAGTCTTGGGTTTGTCCCAGATTTAAATTTATCAAAATACACAGCTGGAGTTCAGTCTTGGTTTTGGTTGGACAGATTAAGAGGAGGTAGTGCAAACCTATACTCTGACTCAACTGCTGCTGAGGGGGGTGGAGTAGGAATTAACTTTGATGAAACAACAAACAGTATTTCTGGGCAAGGTTATGGTACTTTATATGCAAATTGGGCGTTCAAACGTGCCCCAGGTTTCTTTGATGTAGTTGCTTATACGGGGACAGGAGCAAATCAAGCAGTAAATCACAACTTAGGGGTAACTCCTGAATTTTTAATTATTAAAGATAGAAATGGCTCTTCGACAAATGACTGGATTTGTACGCATAAAGACCTGACAAACACTGATCCATATATCTTTTTAAATAGTAGTGCAGCCGAAGGCCCATATGGATTAACATGGAACACCCCTTCAAGCACAGCTCTTAATATAAGTGCTGTTAACTATATTAATGTTGCGTCTAATAATTACATTGCCTACCTCTTCGCAACCCTACCCAACGTCAGTAAGGTTGGCAGCTACACCGGCACTGGTTCAACGCTCAACGTCGATTGTGGCTTCAGCGCTGGCGCACGGTTTGTACTAATCAAACGCACTGACAGCACAGGTGATTGGTACGTCTGGGATACCGCTAGGGGCATCGTCAGCGGCAACGATCCCTACCTGTTGCTTAACTCCACAGCAGCAGAAGTCACCAGCACCGACTACATCGACCCATACGCTTCTGGATTTACCGTTTCTACTGCTCTCGCTGCTCTTAACGCCTCTGGCGGAACCTACATCTTCCTCGCAATCGCATAATATATGGAACTAAGGATTAGAGAAACTGGTGAAGTAATCAGTGAAAAAGATTTTTATTATAAGTATCCAAATATATCTTTCCCTAAACCTTTACCAACATATGTTTTAGATTCATATGGTATTGATGCAGTTCTTGAGGGAGCACAACCAAAAGTTACTCCACCATATGAAACTGTTGTAAGACAGGGTGTTGAGGAGATCGAAGGTATGTGGTTTAAGAAGTATGTGATTGGGCCTATCTTCACTAATCAAGAAGAAGAGGACTCATATAGATTAAAGATTGATACTCAAGCATCTGAGGGTATTAGAAATACTAGAAATAGTTTGATATCAAAAACTGATTGGATGGGTTGTTCTGATGTTATTATGAGTGATGAATGGAGACAGTATCGTCAAGAACTGAGAGATATTACAACTCAAGAAGGTTTCCCACATAACATAGATTGGCCTGAAGAACCATGACCACTCTATAAACTGTCCACAACCCCTTCAGAAGACCCCTAAAAGGGTTTATAGTAGGTACATACAAGACACAGAGGTATGACCACTACTCACAAACTCATCTTCATTGCGTCTTTTATATGGATGATGCAGTGGGGAACACGTGTAACATCGCTTGCTATCAATGCATTATATCGAAGTCTACCCTGAGGGGTCTCAGATTGCTTGTCTAGGGTCTGTGGAATGGTTTCTAATGGAATACCTATCTGATTGGGGACTTGATCTTACAGTAGAACACATAGACCTCTCAGAGGAGGGTGTAACTGGTTGGTGTATGAAACTTGGGGAGGGTGAGTTTATCATTCAAATACATGAGGGTCTAGAAGGTGATGAATACACTTCTACTATTTTACATGAATTATATCATGTGTATCAACATTTAAACAACTTACCTCAATGTGAGACTTGTGCTTATCAAGCAGAGAAACAACTACTTGACAGGTATCAAAAAACCTGATAGACTAGGTTTGTCCAGGATGAAAGGTTAATTACGCGTTCTATTAAACCATGAAGACTAAATTTGTCACTGTGAAGCCCAAGAGTAGGAAAGCAAAGAATCGCTTTTCTAATTTGATGAATGAACTCCATTCATGTAGAGTGGAGAAGGAAGACCAAGAGAAGATGTTCCTATCATCTATTACTGGTAACTACTTCTTTTGGATGAACAAAGAAACAGACCAAAACTGGGAGATTATCTAATGACTATTAGTTACAATAAAACTTGGGAAGTAATGAATAGTCTTGAAGAATCATTCAATCGTATTATTACTATTAGTCAATTGACTGAGGATTTAGTAGAAGCAGTCAACAATGATGATAGGCAATCAATTATTGATTTGTCTCATGCTCTTAATGCTTATATTCCTGTCTATATTAGTCAGTATGATAAAGCATCAAAACGTGCTTGGAACAATACTGTAGGAGAGGTTCGTAAGATAGATAATCCATATCATGTAAATGATGATGACCTGATATTAGAAGATGTTAAATCTCAGGAAAATGAAGCATGTTTTGAAGCATTATCACGTTATAATAACTTAAACTTATCTCAGGAGTAACTAATGACATTGCCTTCCAATAAAAAAATTATCAAACAAGAAGTTGATTCAATTCAAAATGCTGTTGAGGAGGTAGACATTAGAGCAATTCATCCTGATAAGTTAGAAACATTTGCTGCCCACCTTGTTAATAAATTAAAAAATGAGCATTCATCACAAACTTGAGAATATTGAACCACCTGATATTGATGATTTTCTAGCAGAATGTCAATCCAAAGCAGATGAACTAGGTGTAACACTTGAATACTATCTTGAAGAGTTCTTATGAATGAAGAGGAAAAACTATTGATTGCTATTCATCAGGTGGATAATTTAGTCACTTTGTTAGATGGTAATGAGTATCAAAATTTCATTTACTCTAAATTATCCTCTATCAAGTATGAACTAGAAAGACAGTTGACTAATTTAGTTATTTCTACTAAAATCAAAAAGTAATTCTTAAGGACTAATGGCAAAGTTTTTGTATGTTGTAGACCACTTCATTGGGTTTCCAAGAAGTGAGTATGGTGGAATCTGGAATGTAATTGCTGAAAGTGATGAGCAATGCTTTGACATTATTGTCTCAGAAGATGATGAATTAAATCTTGGTTACTATGGTAAATTGAGGGAGAACATTCAAAATTCTTCTAAATATCAACTGTTACAAGATGATATTCATACTAAAGTAGTGTCATCCTTTATTACATAAAAATATGTCAGAACCCAGACAAAAAGATCCTTCAGATCCACTTTATGATCCTAATGATAAGTATTCAGAGTACAAAGTAGATCTTCATTGTAATGAGACTCACACTCCTGATGAGTGGGATCCTACAACAGAAGGTAAGATTGCAGATCCAGCAGAAAGACACAAAGATAAAGTGTTAGATAAATTCTGTGATGATCATCCTGGTTCACCTATGTGTAAAGTGTTTGATGACTGATAAACATAAAGCAGCACTTGGTCTTATGATTGAAAGTGTACTAAAACCTGATTCAAAACTACGTGGTTGTGCTCATAATCAATCATGTTACAATGAGTTGATGGAATGGCGTCAAAAAATGCTGGATATGCTTTACGGTTATGAAAAAGAAAGTTAAATTATCCTATTACCAGACTGATAAAGTATTTGGTAAGTATGACGTTATGTTTCCTCAAACAGATGAGGAGAAGAGTAATGTGGTAGAATTTGATGGAGATGTAGAACTGAAAGAGTATTTCAATCAGTTTGTGCATTGGTTGACTGAGGTTGGTTTCAATAAAACTGAAATTCATACTCAAATTACTCGTTATTGTCATTATCAAGATGAAATTACCTCATGATGCTCCAGAAGGATTTGAATATTGGATTGATGATCATAATAAGACAATCAAAAGGATTTGGATACGCAATCTAAGTCAGTTCTCATATACTACTGAAAACCCTAGTAGTATATGGGGATTTTATAATACAAAGAAAGAAGAATTTATTGCTCCTATCAACTCTAAGAAACCAGGTAAAGTTGTTGACATCAGAGATACCAGTCCTTATAGTGCAATGAAAAAGAACATTAATCCTTTAATGGCAGCATTCTTATGAGTACATATATTCCAAAACTCCATGACTATGTGATATGGACACGTAGCACTGGCACTATAAATCAAGGTTGGGTCTATTTTGTTGATGAAGATTATATTACTATTGAAACAGCAGTTAGAGATAAACCCAATTGTCAATACACAATAAATGAAAAGCATAAAAAGATTCACACTCTAGTATTGTGCCACAAAGTGTATTGGAATCAGTTAAAATATTTGAAAGAAAGGTCAGACCATTATGATGAAATGCATTAAACCATCAGATTCAAGATACTTTGAAACTTACTGCGATAAGTTATATGATAGGCATACATATAATATAATATTCTCAAATGGTCAGTCTGAGAATTATGATTCATGGGAAGAAGTGCAAGTAAAATGGTTTCAAACACCCACACAATTCTTATCACATGTTGATATCCTTGACATAAACAAGGGTTTCATGCTATAACTTTACAACTAGAGAATTTCAAATGAAAAAGATTATCCTTACATCACTGCTAGCATTGTCATTAGGTGGAGCAACAGTAGAAGCAAAACCCACAAAGGGTTACAACACTATGGATTCTATGGGTTGTATGTTATTGCGTGAATGTACTGATGCTGTTTATGAAGTCAATAATATTTTAGACATTTCTTCAGAATATAATAACACTGAAGAATTTACTCCAGTTACGAATGAGTTTAACAATATACTTGTGTCATTGAACCAAGTGGATGTGAAAGTATATCTTGCTGATGAGAAATATTTTCCACCTGGTCATAGAGGAGTTTATCACACAGTATCTAATAACTTCTTCCTTAATAAAAAATACATGGGAGAACCTAATGTATTGATGCAAGTTATGCGTCATGAAGGATGGCACGCTGCACAAGATTGTATGGCAGGAACTATTGATAATAGTTTGATTGCTATTATTAAACCAGAGGATGAAGTTCCTATGATCTGGCGTGTGATGGCAGAACGTACATATCCAAAGTCTGCTGTACCTTGGGAAGCAGAAGCAGGTTGGGCAGGTAGAACTGAAAATATGACTATGGATGCTCTTTCTGCATGTGCTAAGGGTTCTATGTGGACAGAGTATGAACCAACTCCTTTGACACGTAAGTATCTGGTAGACTTTGGATATATTAAAGAGTAATGTTTCCAATATTTGTTGAAGAACCAAATACATGGGAAAGAGTGAGAGTTCCTGACACTATTGTGAAAGAGTGTTCAGAAATTATGAAATTCAATCCATATAATGATAAATCAACTGAGGAATTGAGACTAATTGATTGTTATTACCATAGAATGGGATACTATGGTGAACCACCAATTTTGTCAGTATTTGAATGATGTGGAGATTATGGGCAAAGGCATTAGGTCAAAAAGAGGGAAGAAATCATAAAGAGGCAGATAAAATTGCCATCATTAGATCTCTTATTATGTTGCAGTTGGTGATAACAAATATGTTTATTATATCAGGGAATGTTAAAAATCTATTTTTTGATACTAAATATACTGATTGTCCAATCACCCAACTGTCCATTACCCCTTGACTATGTGGAGCATATGCTCTATCATGGTTAAGTAACCAACAGGAGTGCTTCCAATGACCTTCACTGCGTATCCTCAAAAGTCAAAGTTTAGAGTTACATTAGAGATTGATGCTATGGACGATTTCAATCCACACAACATTGACTGGGAAAAAGTTTTAGATGTTCAAGGTAATGAAAACGTCACTGCTTATGTTGAGGATTTAAGCACTCCTGATGATTTCTTTGCCTAAATTAGTTAATGGTGATGGATAATAAATACTATTACGATTTAATATCTCCACCATGGCATTTTATATCCAAAAACCAGAAATCATCACTCCTACCAAGACAGTTTATTATACTGGTGGAAATACATGGAGTGATGATTACTCACTTAAAATGAACTTCAATGAGAAATCAGTGGCAGATGCTACTATTGTCAATCCTAATGGAACAAATGGTGGATTTGCTGGCGCTACTGTAGTATCAGAATGAAAACATTTCAACAATTTAATGAGGACATTTCTCCTCAAAGAAATCTTTTAAATAATCCTAATCTTGATGCTGAACGCAGACAGAGAAAGCAAAAGATTAAGTCACAAAATCAATCACACCAAAAAACTACCACTAACATGGAAGAGGTAGAGGTTGAAGAGGTGTATGATCCAGAGATTCAAGGTAGATCTCAGATCAAACAAACTGGTGCTGATGGCAGAAAAGAACCTAAAAGAGATACTGCTAGTAGACGTAGACCTGGTGTAAAACCTAGAGTAAAGGCGACTGGTGGTGGTCAGTCTTCTTCTGTTGGTGAATATAAGACTAGAAAGGATGTAGGTAAGACAATAGCAAAGTCTGATACTGTTAGTCAACCAGAGAAAGAACGTGGTAGTTCTGAGGTTAAACAATCCTATGCTGATAAAGTAAAGGCAGAGAGAAAAGCAGCAGCACAAGCAAGAGCAGCAGCACGTAAATCTGGTGGTGAAGTAACTAAAACTAAAACATCTTCAAAGGATGCTGAGAATCAAGCATCAAAACTATTGAAGAAAAAGAGTGAGAAGAAAGTTGACCCTGGTTATAAACCAAGGGAAGCATCAGGATATACCAGACCTGAGAGAATGAAGATTACAAGAGCAGGTGAACGTGAACTAAAAGGTATCATGAAAGACCAAGAAACTGAGAAATATAAGAAAGCAACTGGTCAAAATCCTGATAAGAAAGGTAAGTCTAAGATTTTGGGCAGGGTATATAAGAGGATGTCAACATGAAATCTTTTAGCAACTTTATCCAAGAAGCAAGAACTGCTGATGAAATAGCAGCAGATTCTAGACAACAGACTGCTGAAAGGCAATCTGAAGATAGAAATAGATTGCGAGCAAAAAGAGATGCAATCAATGCAAAAGCAAGTGAAAGAGTTGGTGGTAGTGTAGACCACAATGAAGAAACTGTTCTAGAATATGCTGGTCAAGCAATCAGCAATACCACAGCAGGTGGTAGTTCTGGAACCAGAGATGACATGGAGACAAAGAAACCACAACCATCATTACTTGCTAAGATTAGAGGCAAACAGAATGCTAAGAAAGCATCCAATAGTGTTGCTAAACAAGCAGGTCAATCTGTAAAGAATGCCACTGATAATACAGCAGGTACAGGTTCACAAAGAAAACCACAACCTTATAGACAAGCAAATAAAACTGCCTCTGACAAACCTGAAAAAGGTGGAGCAATCACCAAAACTGGTGATAACAAATCAACAACAATTGCTGCTAAGAAACCTATTGCTCAACCTGTCCAAAAAGCAAAGGTCAGTGTTCAAAAACCATACAGACCACAGATAGGAACAGCACAGAGACCTGACCTTGCTGGTGCTAAACCAAGACCACAGATTTCTGCTGCACCACAACCCAAACAGTTGTCCCCTAGTAGTGCTCAGAAACTACCTGCAAATGCTCAGAGGAAAGCATTACCTCAGGCAAGGAGTTAAAGTTAGTAACCTCTAAAGGTCTCCTATAATATAGAAAATGATTTATTATGACCATTCACAAAGCACATGGTGTTTGGACTGATTCTAGAGGCAGACGCCATAAGTTTAAGATTGATTCTGATTATGCTGAATATGGTTTGATTAGAGAACTTGTAGCAGCACAATATCCTTGTGATGAAGATGATGTGGTTGTGTATGGTATCAATGGGGATGCAGCAGGTTATAGGACTTATGCTGAAAATAATGCTAATCGTGCAGAGTATAGACCACAAGAAATCACTAACTCCCAATCTACAGAGGTAACTTCTGGCAATATTGGGATGGAAAGTGTTGGTAATGCTGTTGGAAGTGTTGCTAATAGTGATAATGGAGGTGTTCAAGTATTTGGATTACTTTTCTTAGGATTTCTCTGCTTTATTATCTACATGTCTGCTCCTGTGATTGCATTTGTGGGTGCTGGTGGATTAGCATTCAAAGTAACTAAGAATCGCACTCATGGGTTGCAATGGTTCAAGAGAACTGGTATAATACTATTAACAACTGGTCTTGCCTCAATGATAAGTTTTCATGGCACACTTGCTGCTAAAGATGCAGTTGAGGTCTGGTGGAATAATATTGAAACAGAGCAAGTATCATATGAATAAAGTTAGTAACCTCTAAAAGTCCCCTATATTACAAGCACACATTTGATGACTAAAGTCACTCTGAGACCACACCAACAGGATGCTGTTGATGCTATGCGTCAGTCTGCTTTGGGACAGATTATTGTTCCCACAGGTGGAGGAAAAACTTTGATTGCTATTATGGATGCAGTCAAACGTTTTGAGGTGAATGTTCCTAGAAACATTGTTGTTGTTTGTCCTAGGATTCTCCTGGTTGAGCAACTCTCTGCTGAGTATCTTGAGCACATTACTAATGCTAATGTCCTCCATGTTCATAGTGGAGAGACAAAGCATTTCAAAACTACCAAGTCTGATCGTATCAACTTGTTTGTTTCTATGTGTAACACAGTGCGTGAGCATACTATTATCTTTACCACATATCACTCTCTACATCGCATTCAAGAGGCAGGGATTGATGTAGATACAATATACTTTGATGAGGCACATAATAGTGTTCAACGTCACTTCTATGTCTCCACTGAGTATTTCAGCAAGAAGGCAGATCGTTGCTTCTATTTTACAGCAACCAGAAAGACTTCACTGACTCCTTCTAAACCAGGCATGAACTGGGTTGAGACTTATGGTCAGGTGATTGCAAGGGTTGCTGCGCCATTACTGGTTGATCAGGGTTATATCCTGCCTCCTAAGGTTAAAGTCATTGAGATGGATAAGTATCCAGTCAAAGGTATTACTCCCTGTATGGATTCACGCAATGTCTTAGCATCTATTGATGATATTGCTATCAAGAAAGTGTTAGTCTGTGTGAAGACTAGCAAGCAGTTGGTTAATCTATTTCTGACTGATTTTGCTGATGAACTCAAAGAGAGGGGTTATTCCTATCTTTATATTACCAGCAAAACAGGTGCAGTTGTTGATGGTAAGAAGGTTAATAGGGAGCAATTCTTCAACACATTGAATGACTGGGGTAGAGATAAGGATAAGAAGTTTGTTGTTCTCCATAGGTCAATCCTGTCTGAGGGTATCAATTGTTCTGAACTTGAGGGTGTTATCTTTCTCAGGGCAATGGATGCTATTGAAATGGCACAAACAATTGGAAGAGTAATCAGGGTTGGTAGTGAGAACAAAACCTATGGTTGTCTCTGTGTTCCAGTGTATTCTAAGGTGGGTATTGCTACTGAGAAAGCATTGCAAAGAGTTGTGGATATTGTGTTTGAGAAGGGTGAAATGTTAGACTCAGTAACAAGGAAATAAAAAATGAAAGTAACTAATCACAACTCAACCCTGCTGAACTCTAATAATGAGGAGGCAGGATTTATTGTTGGTAAGTATGAAGACCCTCTGATGTATGCTGCTATACCTGTTTCAGGGAGCACTACAAAACTTGCTATTGTGCATCAAGGCAACATCTTGAAGGTGTGTAGAAATAGACAATCTGCACTAAACTTTATAGATAAACATAGAAACAAAAAAAGAAAATGAAGAAGAGAATCAAGACCTTAGGTGAACTTCAAAAGCACGTGACTGCATTAGTTAAACGTCATGGTGAGACAGCATCTTGTGCTACTTGGACTATATCAAGAGAAGACTTTTTGACTATTGGTGATAATCAAAGAGATGTGTTAGTTGATGAAAGAGAAGTTAAAAGTATGATAGATGATATACATTTGTTTGAATATAATTTTATTGATGACCATTTGCAGAGGATTATTGGTAATGAGAAGACAAATCGTAACTTATAAAAGTTAGTAACCTCCAAAGGTCTGCTATAGTATACCCACTCAATCAAAACAGACCATGAACAATTCATCACAAATCCTTAAAGAACTTCAAGAATTGCGTATTACTTGGAAACGTCAAAACCTTACATTTACATCAGCACAGCAAGAACGTTACACTGAACTAACTGAACTTCGCAGGGCATTTATTGAACTTTGGACAGAACAGGGTCGTGTCTGGGTTGGACCTTCTAAAGCAGGTAATAACTTTGAGAGGGGAGAAACTGTTGAAGTTTGATTTAATCACCACACTGTAAATTCACTCTTTTTATTATCATGGGAACTAGATCACGCATTGGTATTCAACTTTCAGATGATTCTATCCTTTCTGTTTATCATCATTATGATGGTTATCCTGAGTGGTTGGGTCGTATTCTTCAAACACATTATAACACCAGAGAATCAGTCTCTGAACTGATTGATGGTGGTGATATGTCAGTCTGTTGGACAACTGAACGTTGGGATAGTGCAAAAATAAGAGGATATGGTCCTCAATACTATTCTCAAAGGGGTGAGGATTGTCCTCCTCGTCTTGATTCAAATGTGAGAGAATATGTTGATAATGGTGAGGAATTCGCATATATCTTCAATCGTCAAGATGTATGGATTGCTATTGATTGTCATGAGTTTGATGACAAAGATCCTGAAATTGTTCCTATTCCAAGTGGTAGACTTGTTTGCTGATAAAGTTAGTAACCTCCAAATGTCCCCTGTAGTGTAACCACCAAAAGATTATGACTCAAACACACATTGAACACCCAGAAGATCTTATCCTTACAGGTGACCTTAGTGTCTTTAATATCCTGTATGATGTAGCAGAAATCTCCATGAAAATGGATGGAATCTCATTAGTTTGGGGCACCAATCCTGCTAATGATGAGTTCTTTGTGTGTACTAAAGCAGCATTTAATAAGAAGAAGATTCGTCTCTGTTACACACAAGAAGACATTGATATTCACTTTGGTCATCAACCAGACTTAGCAAACAAACTATCACTTTGCCTGACTCATCTGCCCAGAACCAATAACATTTACTGGGGTGACTTTCTTGGGTTTGGTGGAACTAATGTTCTCAAACCTAATACTATTTCATATCTCTTTCCAGAGACTATTGAGTCACTACTTGTGATTGCACCTCACACACAAGTTTATGTTCACAATGAATTGTATGATTCTGTTTGTGAACCTTTGCAGGACACATTTGAAGACTCTGCTGCTATCAAGTGGGTGCAACCCTCTGTAGATAGGTTATATGCCCCTACAAAGGCACCTAACATCAATGCAGACACAATTGCCTTCCTGAGTAAGAAAGAGGCAGAAACTGCTAAGAAAGAGATAAATGCAGTAATCAAGTCAGGTAGAGATTTGACTGATTCTATTCTTACAGATATTCTTGGTTCTCCACAACTTGCTAATTTGTATCAGTTGGTGATAGAAATCAAGGAAGACTTGATTGATAGTTTTATTGTCAATGATGCTCCTCTAGCATTCATCTTTGATGATGTAGAAATTGATGGTGAGGGTTTCATATTTCATTCTACTGATTATGGAACAGTAAAACTGGTGGATCGTCCCTGCTTTGCTTATGCCAATTTTACAACTGGTTCCTTCCAGTGATAGCAAGGGGTTTGGGGGTATCATAAACTGATTTTTCCATATTGGGACAGTTTAGGTGTGATAGGTCATCCATCTCCATCAGGATATGACAAAATCAATTTATTACAATTATGAACTACACTAAAGAACAACTAATTGACGCATTAGTGCATGAATGGGATTATCTTTGTCATGATGATTATGACCCTGAAGATCAAACACCTGAAGAATATCGTAAGGATCTAGAGAAACTTACTGTGAAAGAATTAATTGAGGAAACATCAACTGGTGAGTATTATACTCTTGATGAGTTTATGGATAATCATGGGTAATTAAAGTTAGTAACCTCCAAATGTCTTCTATAGTGTAACCACTGAATAATTATGAACACAGTTGAAATCAACAAGTCCATCATGGAATTGAATTATAGGAAGCAGAAACTTCAAAATGAAGTTGATGATATTCAAGCACAGATTTACTTCCTTGCTAATCTTAGAGAATCACAAAGACCTATTGAAGATGATATTGATGAGAAATCAGGACAATCACTATTTGATCAAATGTTTGGAGGTTAATTATCATCATGTCTAAGCAAATATATTTTAATTAAAGTTAGTAACCTCCAAATGTCCTCTATAGTGTAAGCACCTAATCAATCAAATGTTCATCACTAACTCAAAAGACTACTATGTAAGATTCTATTCAGTTGAATATGATGAACCACAATTTATTGGACCATTTGATAGTGAAGATGCTGCTGATGATTATGCAGACTATCAGAACACAGGACTTGCATTAAGTGGTGTTCCTGGTGATGTAGCATCCTATTCTGTTTACTATTAGTAAACCTACTGAAATTACTGAACATCAAACTATTATGACACACGAATACGATTTAACAGAACAATCTGACCTTGACATGTTAGATGAGGTTGATGGTGAGTATTATAATTGGGATCAGAATCACAGTGGTTATTTGTGGTTGACTGATGAATGTGTGGATAAGTATGGATTAGAGAGGGGCATTGATGTTGAACCTATTGACTGGGAGAATTCTTATAAAGATGATGATTACTATGATGAATATAAAGAGAGAGGATTGAAGTGGGATCTTTATATTCAACAATATGCTTCAGTGCATGATAAGGATGGAAAGTATCTTCGTGATTGTACATATGAAGACTGGGAAGTATGTAAGGTAAATGGTATAAAAGAAGAGATGTTATTAGATGAAGGTTGTGAAGTTATGGGATGGTGTGATGGTTAAGTATTATACTCCTAATATCAATAAAGACGTCACAATCTCTAAGTAATAATGTTAGTAACCTCTAAATGTCCTCTATAGTGTAATCACACAAACCTCTTATGCCTTTTTATTCTTTCTCTTCTATCAACCCTGATTTCAGTGGAGCACATGTTGCAACAGCAGACAATGATCTTTCTACTGTAAAACTATTTGATAGTAAGTCAGAACTATTTGAATGGATTGAGGATCAATTAGAGTACAAAGGTGCAGAGTTTGTTACTACTACAGTGATTGATAATTCAGGTGAGATTGATAAAAGATTGTATAGTAAGGTTGCAACATATAGTATTGATGAAGATTGTAGTCAACCTATTATATCTAATAACATCAAGGTAGTTTATTCTTAACTATGATAGATGGGCATTGTAACTAAATGATTGTGGTGGTTACTATGTTACATGTAAGACCCATTGTTGGAGAGAAATCTTTACACACCACACAAAACAACATTTTACACCACAAACCAATGATTAAAAAGGATTGCTTTTTACAAAATGAGACTGCAAAGAATGATCCAAACATTCAAGCAGCATTAAAGAATTATATGCTACAATTGCAGAAAGAAGAAGAATATAGAAACAAATTACGTTCTGGTGAGATTAAGTTAGTACCTATCACTAGATGGAACATAAGTGATAAAGATTAAAGTTAGTAACCTCCAAATGTCCTCTATAGTATGAACACCACACAGAGCACAATGACAACACTTTCACCTGAGCAACAATACAAAGAAGCATTTGAGACACTTTATCAACTTTGTGAGGACAATAGTTGGGGTGATCCCTTTTCTTATGCTAGAAGTAGAGAGATACATATGGCAATTACTTTAGGTCATCAAATTGCTAATGATTACAGTGGTGCTGATGCTTTTGATAAAGATGGCAAACCTTTAGAATATAAATCTACTATTGCCAAAAACATCAATGGCACATATAATGGTATTAGTGTTCAAGACACTTGGGAAGATCAGGAAGATTATCTTATCAACAATAAAATTGGTAAGTATGATAATCACTTCATTGCACGATATGAGGACGGTAAAGTGGTAGAAGTGTGGAGATTAAGTGGTGATGACGTTCTTTCAATTCTTCTTCCTAAGTTGAAGAAAGATTGGACTAGAAAAATTAATGGAAACCACAAAGATCCACGTCTTTCTGCTTCACTTAGTAAGAAAGAGATTTATGCTCTTGGCACCTGTATTTTAGGTTAATTATGATAGATTCAAAAAAAGTATTATATGCCTCTGGTGGAGGTGATGAAGCATATACACCTGCTTATGGTGTTACTCCCATTCTGAAGTATATTCCAAAGGATGCAAAAGTATGGTGTCCATTTGATAAAGCAGAGAGTGAGTTTGTCAAGCAAATTTCACAGACTCATAGTGTTGAATACTCTCATATTGATGAGGGTAAGGACTTCTTTACATATGAACCTTTTCATTGGGATGTTATTGTTTCCAATCCTCCATTTAGAAATAAGAGGAAATTCTTTGAGAGAGCATTATCATTTAACAAACCATTTGCATTGATTATGACTAATGCTTGGTTGAATGATTCTGCACCTAAACAGTTATTCAAGGACAAAGATTTGCAGTTGTTAATGTTTGACAAGAGGATGAAGTTCACTGCACCAGATGGTAGACCAAATAATAAGATTACATTTAGTTCTAGTTACTATTGTTGGAACTTTTTACCCAAACAAATTATTATGGAAGAACTTGATTTGAGTGAATCAATAGCAAAACTTCTACTGTGATTAAAGTTAGTAACCTCTAAATGTCATCTATAGTATGAGCACCACATCTACTATGTTTCCACATCTCCACATTTCAGAATCTAATCTTGGACATCACATAAGCACATTTTTCAAAGTATCATCACAATCCAAAGATGAGTGGTCTAATGGTATTTTTCATAATTCACCATATGGAATCTTTCATCTACATTCTGAGAGAGGAGTTTATAAGTTAGAACTGACATCTAGTGGATTGAACACACCTAAGTTTAGAAAGTGTAAGTGTGAAGATGAAATTACTGCATTGACTAAGATAAGAAATTGGATGGATAAGTTCTGAGTAATAAAGTTAGTAACCTCCAAATGTCCCCTATAGTATGAACACTACATCAAACAACAATATGATTCACACAGACCCAAAATTCATTGATACTCTACAGGGGTTACAATCATTCATTCAAGAAACAGATGCAGATATTGATTTTGCATATGATTGGGTTTCTGATCAGATAGGAATTAATTCTTTTGTTCATGATAATAAAGCATGGGATATGTTTTATGAAATCTATGAATCAGCAACTGCTTAATCTTTTACATTAATCTACACACTTTTCTTTTTTTATTATGAACATCAAAACTGTTGAAATCTGTGATTCATTGAATAGTATCTGTCTCACATATGGAGATGAAGAGTATGTTTATCTTCATAATTTAGAGACTGATGTTATTGCACCATTATTAGATTACTCATCTTTTGGTGATAATGGTATTAGGTTAATTACAGAGGAAGAAGAATATGAGATTACATTTTAATGTTAATTAACTAACACAAATGACTGACATATCTTAAAGAATAAAGTTAGTAACCTCCAAATGTCCTCTATAGTGTAAGGGTTCAGTCTTCTCACTCTCACTTCTCTCCTAGTATTGTTTCTGAGAGTTTGCTTCACTGAACTACCACCACTAATCTAACATCATGACCTCATTTCAAACTACAATAGAAGATACAACATACAATGGTTGGAGTAACTATGAAACCTGGAATGTATCACTATGGATTAGTAATACTGAAGGTTTGTATCATATAGCAAAAGACTGTAAGACATACTCAGACTTTGTTAATTGTGTAGGTAATTGTGATACAGGAGATGGTGTAAGTTATAATGACCCAAATCTTAATTGTGTAGAACTTGATGAAATGATTGAGGAACTATGAGATTCTACCTTCTTGCATTCTTTACATTCTTAGGTGTAAATCTTCTAGTTGTTGTTCTTAATTCAAACATCACTGAAAAGATACAAGAAAGAAATCAAACCATAGAAAGATTACTCCAACCACCATCAAATGTGATCCAATGACTTATTCTAATCTCTCAAAGATTAAACCTAAACTTAGAACACAAGGTAATGTTACAGGTAACTTTGGTAAGACAAAAGTAAAGGCAGGTAGTAATCTTAATCAAATAGGATTGACTACTAAACAATCAATAACTGTAACTACTCCTAATGATTATATCAATAAAATGTATAGAGTATTAGATACATCAACTAATCAAAGATTGAGAGACTTCGCATACTCAGAAATTAAAAAGTATCTTATCCAAACTAATCAATGGAATACCTAATGTATTCATTACCTTCACACCCAATCTATCACTTAAGAGATGCACAGTTAGATACACATTTGATGTATCAACTAGCATCTATTCTTTATGCTTATAGACCTCATACAGCAATACCAACTAAAGAAGAATTGGGAGATAGAGTAACTACTACTCATATTACCTTAAATGATACTATCTCCCAGATTACCCCCTGAAAACACCCATAAATAGCATGTTTTTTATGTTAAATCAATTAAAAAGGTATTAATAAATGTATATGAGTGTTTTGTTAGTTTTCAACAACCCTGTGGAAAAAGGGGTCTTTTGTGTGGTTATTGAGTGATAATCTGTGGAAAAGGTATATTTAAGATCCTCCTTATCTCTTAAAAACTCTCATAAAACCCTCATACTTATAGCGATCTTAGACTGCACTATATCACACAAACTCTCAAAAGTCAAGGGAGACCACATATATTTCTGACCACCCAGGGTTTTACTTGACAGGGACAGTCTTATGCCCTATAATATAAGAACTCAGAGGGACACTATGTAACACACAGGGGACACACTATCTTATAAACACAGGGGGACAGTATCTGATACCTTCTGTAACACTTGCCTATGCATTATTATCAGTAACTCACAGAGAGTTAACGTTAGTAACCTCCAAAGGTCTGCTATAGTGTAACCATACAATCTAA
>JACKZZ010018359.1_pt1 | contig 34998 bp, 63 predicted proteins | sample 8027871 | NCBI WGS metagenome assembly JACKZZ01 (sample SAMN15724774, study PRJNA655200) | protist metagenome | isolation source: fluorescence activated cell sorting (FACS) single amplified genomes of... | place: USA: West Boothbay Harbor, Gulf of Maine | collected 2000-07-19
CGCTACTGTCCATCGACGCGTGTATATGTGAGAAAAGGGTTACCGTCGTTGTAGATTTGTACACGGTTATGTTTATCGCTGGATTGCCTATACACTACCCTATCATCACACACCTAAATATACGAAATTGCATTGCGGTAGCCAAATTTATACGCATGTTTCGTTATAATGCGTTGTGAACACTACGGGCCTTGCAGTATCCCCATGTGTCATAGCGTTTCATTGCGATAAATTCATATTTAACTTAATGTTCATTGGCGCACATTGCAGGATCTGCATTGTTCACAAGTATATATCATTCGAGTCGAAGAGACGTGGCTTGCGATGCATAGGGGTTAACACACGCCTCGATTTATCCTATATACCACACGCTAAACTTGTCATATGTAAGCATATGTTTATATCTAAATGTAAATAGTTGTTTATATTGTGACATACGTAGATTCATAGTGTCACACTTTTGCGTCGTAAACGCTTCAATATATAATTCCAGGCGAAATTTGCGGTGTATAATGCGTTTTACTTGCGTTACACTTGCTTGTCATTGCGTTGTATGCCTATTATTTTAGCGCGTTTAAATCACGTTTATGCGATTATATTTAACCATTCTTTAACACGAACGTCCCAATTTTGATTACGAGCAAATGCATAAGCGTGTGCTAGTTTACTCGTTAGTTTACCTGGAGTATCATTATCGTTTACAATAATATTAATTATCTCATCCGCATCTATCCCCACTATTGTTCCTCGCTTATCATCAATTAGGTTCTTTAAATTACCCGTTCCATTAGTAATAATTTTTACATTACCCATCATCATCTCCAAAGCGCTTATACAATACGTTTCGGCATAGTTAGAAGCATAAATCCAATATTCCGCCTTCATAATCTCCATCTTCAAATCATTTGGACACCTATTACCTTGCCAATTAACTCCATCTAATTTATCAATATCGAATCCAAACCAATCAACAGCATAAGGCGGACAACATATCTCTAATGTTAAATCCGGCACTTTACTTTTCCAATCGTTCCAATTTTCCAATATAAACCCTAATCCCCTATCGGGAGATGAAGTCCATATAATCCTATTCTTGATTTTATCAACTCGAGTTTGATTATTATAATCATTTAAATCGATAGCATTATCTATAGAATGTATATACGTATTAATTTGTTGAGGTGTGTAGCCGAGAGTTTCGAATAAAGGTTTTATGTGTTCGTCAATATGATATTGTGATACACCAATTATTTTCTTTAATTTAGGATGAGTTAAATATTGTTCCCACTCATGTAACTCATTTCCTCTATGCCATTTATAAAAATATTCGTTGTGCATCCAAAAGTAAGCCTTATCATATTCAATTTTAGCTTCCTCTAAATGTTTAAAAAAGTGAAGATAATTAATAGATATTACAACATCATAATGTTCATACACTTGAGGATTATGTGCTTGATCTATACCTTGTGGCCCTCTATTTTTTAATAAATCACTATGGTGAACATACTTTACACCATGCCAATTACTTGTTTTAACATCACCACTAATAGTAACATCCCAACCTTCATTATCTAAATAGTCTGCTAGTTTAATAACACAATATTCACTTCCACCCATTCCTCTACTCATCCAATCGCCTTTATCCCAAGCAGGATTAGCGTAACCAACCCAAAACATTATTTTCATATATTTATTTTTATTATTATTATCCATCCAATCCCATTCTCGACCACTATTAATCATCCTTATTTTTCAATTGTCATTATACCTTCTTGAGCTGCAACTGGTACTATATTCCATAAATTAATTGCAATAGCATATCTAACACCATTTTTAACTTGTGTTACTCTATGTTTATCTCCACCTGCATTAAATATAACTAAACGATTAAATTTAGGTTCAATACGTTCTACCTCACCATTTGCTCTCTCAATTTCTAAATACCCACCTTCAAATGTAGTATCTATAGGGTAAAATACTGTACCAATTTCTGGGGTAATTATTTCACCATTTTCTTGTCCACCTGTTCGTTTCCAATGTAATTCATCTTTATCAAAATGCCAACCTAAATCAGTATTAGGAAAACCATCACCATAAACACCTGTCCAATATTCAAACCCACTTATATCATATGATTTATCTGGGGAGTTATATCTCCAAATGTACTCAATTAATCTTTTTTTAAGTGTATCTGCTTGATTATTCCACCATCCATTCCACCACATAAAATTTCCATTCTTCCCAAAGAAATCTTTTTTGTTTTTAATGTCATTTAGTAGTATTTCGTCTTTAATAAAATCGTCTATTATAATCATGTTTATTTATTTAGTTTATTATTGTAAGTCTGAGTTTTTAATAAAACTAACCACTACATATCTTGTACCTCTTGTAGTTGGTCTTGCCCCATGTTTATGAGTTATATTACCTGGGTGTAGAGTCATTACACCATATTCTTTTGGATTAACATTACATTTATATTTTTCAAAATAAGTACCTCCACCTTCAAATTCACCTGGATTTAAATTAACTAATGTTGTTATACTACTAGCATCATGGTGTAAGCTTAAATGTGCTTGTTCATCATGAGGGTATTTAATAATAAATGATTCATCCCTTAATACATCCCAACTTTTACCTTCTAATTTAAATCTATCTATAGCAAGCGGTCTAACAAATTCATTAATTAATCTATTATAAATATGATCCATACCTAATACTGATAATAAATTATCTGTTGTAGGATAAAATTTATGTCTATCATGAGTCCATTCATGTTGTTCACCTAATTTAATTAGTTCTTTACAAAATCTTTTATTAAAAAATGGGAATACATAAACGTGAGTACATGGTTCATCAACCATTAAATCATATTCAGCATTTCTAATTTGAGGTGAAATATATCTATCACACCAAGCATTCCAATCTTGATCATCTAATATACCTAATTTTTTAGGTAATGGTTCTGGTTTATTTAAATTATTAACATAATCAAGAGAAAATTCAGTTAATGAATCGACTTGAGGGTTAGATGTTTGACTAAAATACCCACCATTTAAAGCATATGATACAAAGTTTTTATTATGAAATTTAGATACAGCATCTTTTCTATCACTAGTACCATTTATAGCAGGAAAAAATTCATCACTAACTATAACATTATCTAATATAGTTGAATCAATTACTTCTTTCATACCTTTTCTAGTCATAATATAGGCATGATTATTATAAGTGTATCCTACTCTAGTAACATGATCATTAATTCGCTCTTCATCCCAATCAGGACATTGTTGACTTCTATCTAAATAAATTAAACTAGCATCATTTGGAACAGCATTTAATTCTTCTTGGGTAGGAAATTTACCTAATGTATAAAAGTCTTCTTCAAATATTAATACATTTTCAAATCCCGCTTCATAAGCATTATAAATACATTCATAATGAGATAACATACACCCTGCTTCACCTGGTGTTACTCCTCTAGTATAAAAATCTTTACCATTATCTATTTTCCACCAGTCAGCTATTTTAAATTTAAATCTAGATTTAGATTGATCTTTAACTGCTTCCCAACCATTAGTAGCTGGTAATATATAATAGTTTATAGCATAAGGCCAGTTAACATCCTTAATTTTTTGTTCAATCTGATGTTCAGGTGTATTTAGGTTAATTATATAAATGTAATCTAATTTCATAATGCAATTACTTTTGTAAATTTAATGTTGTTTCTATGTCTTGATATTTGGTCCATAGTCCAGTTAATATCATCTGTTTTAATTTCAATTTCTTCATGTATTGGGTTATTTTCACCCCAAGTGTATTCAAGTAAGTATGTTTTTTTCATTTTATATCATCAATTGTAAAGGTTATTTCGCTATCATTATCAAAATTTAAATAATATTTTTTATATATTTTATCGTCTTCAATAAGACATTCTTTACATATTATTTGTTTAGATACACTTGCTACTAATTCATCATATGCAAGTAATTCCATTTCCATTTCTGGAGATAAATTTATTTTGTTCCAATCACTTTCTCCACCCCATAAATCCTCTCTAGTAATATTATTTTTATCACACCAAGCGTCAATTCGTTTTTCCATCCATTCCATTAACGGAGCTTCAGCTGCAAATACAGCTGGTAGGTTTGTTTTCTTATGACACCAAGCACAATTACCCATTTATAATTTTATCTAATTTTTGTTCATATAATAATTTTGTTTTAATGTCACCATATTCCCATGCCATCTTTAATTCCATAGGGAACACTGTACTACATGATAGACCCAATATATGCATCTTTTTATAATATTCCAAGGTATCTTGAGTAAATGTTTCACCCATTTTCTTGGGTATAATATTACTATTTACACTCACACTTTGATCACCTGTAACCGCCATTCCCCTAATAAAACAAAACTTAATATTTTTAACTAATGTATTATAATAATAAATAACATCATCACCGTGCCATAATTTCATACTATAAGGTAATGTAGGCCAATTTTTTCTCATTACCATCATTAATTGACCTCCTCCAGCTGGTCTAGCGTTTGGAGAATTATTATCAACTAATTCCCATATATCTAAATCTTTATTAATTCGATTCCAATTAGTCATACAAATTGCTTTTGCATTTGATGACAATGCAAATTCATGAAAACGTTTTATATTAAAAACAATATCATCGTTTACTATTGCTATTCTATCTTGTGTAGAATAATCTACTCCTAATTGCCAAGATGGATTAACAAATTGGTTTGATGTCATTTGGGCAACCTTAATCCTACTATCATTGGGTTTATATTTGTTTTCTTTAACATTATTATTAATGATAATTAATTCAGCATTTTTATCTTCAATTGTTTTAAATGATTCTATTAATTTAAAAATATTGTCTGATTTCCATAAAGTTGGTATAATATAACTAATCATAATTAATTGTAATAGCTATCATAGGCACAATTTTGACCTATATATTTAAAAATATTATTTTCTTTGGTTACATTATCTAAAAAACTCCAGTCAGTATTAAAATTACCTGATATTGATATTCTATCTTCTTTAGTAGCATTAATAGGAGTATAATGAAGAACATTTCTAGAGAAAATATATAAATGACTTGCCTTACACTTTACTTCATGTATCACTCTATTGCCACCTACATCAGCTATAAAATGTAAATTACCATAATCTTTTTTCATATGAGGATAATAACACCAAGCTAAACCTTGATTTAAACCACCTACTGATCTATGAGCATGAACTGTTGTTTCTTGTCCTGGTTTTAAAATATGCCCCCAAACATCTTCAACTGAAAATGTATCTGTTTTACAAACATCATTTATTAGTGTTTGTGTTTCTAAAACAAAATTATTATATACATCTTCTGGTAAGTTAACATCTTCATAAAATGTATGATGTGGGTGTGAATTTTTAGGTCTAAAACTTGTTTTACCAACTTCTGGGTTATCATAAACTTCTTTAACTGCTTCAATAATACGTTTATTATCGAATTTACCTTTCATATTGTGTTCTGAATAGAACAAACCTTGTATTAATTTAAAACTCATTATTGTACTATTTGTGCCTCTTCTACTGTTCGGCATATTAATATTTTATTATCTTTTTTAACTACTGAATCACATTCTAAATATTTTACCCACATACCTAATAATTCTTTATTCATTTCTCTACCATTAGGTTCAGTAACAAAATACATTGGATTAAAATCCCTTATTATTTGGAGTAATTGATCTCCATGTTGGACTAAATTATATTCCATCTCGTTTAAATAATTTTTGTTGTAGTTTTTGTATTTGAAGTTTAATGTACTGGCTTTGCTTCAGTGATTTTAATCTTCTAATTTCCGCTGTGATCTCTTTTGTAGTCATCTTCTATTCTTATTATGTCGTCCTCACCAAAGTAAGAACCGGTTTGTACTTCTATAAATATAACTGGTGTATCAGTTTCATTCCATGCTCTATGTCTATCACCCTGATGTATTCTAACTGATTGTCCTTTACCTCTAAATAATTTATCATCTTCTAAAATAATAGTAAGTATACCACTTACAACTGTCCATACTTCAGCTCGTTTTTCATGATATTGATATGATAACCTTTGACCTGGATTAACAGTAATTCGTTTAACTTTAACATCAGGTGCATCAAGTAATACTTCATATTTACCCCAAGGACGTTCATCTACCTCTTTTAGACTGTTAGCTATCAACGTTTTATATTTAGTTGTTGACCAACCATGATCTCTATTTAAATAATGGATTGGTACTTTTAAATCATCACCTGTAAATGGTTTATTAATATAATCGTCACCTAAAAATCGAACATCAAATTCACCCATTTTAAGTAAATCATATAATTGTTCTTCATAAGTGTATCTGATTACATCATCAATATCTTCTAAAGACATTAACATATCTTTACGTTCGTCAGTTGATAATATAGGTTTTAGTTTATTAGGTCGTTCTATAGTAGGGTCAGTTTGTAGTAATACAACTAATACGCTACAATGTTGTTTCATTTCATTAAACATTTTAATGTAACCTGGATGCATTGCATCAAAATTTCCTGCTATAACTCCTTTAATCATATCTTAATGTAATTTTATTCTATCACCTTGGGGAACATTATTATTAGAAGTTTCGATATATTCCCAAGCTAAACTATATCTATACTCCTCTGAATTATTAGGGTAACATCCATGTATTAAATTAATATCAAAAAACACAGCATAAGGACCTTCTAACTCTAAATCTACTATATTATCACAATTTTCTTCAGGTATCCATTTAATATAATCACTAATATTACTTTTAACCGTATGTTCTAAAATACCTGTTTTATGACTATCAGGTACTACTCTTAAACAACCATTTTCTTTATTAGTATTAGTTAAATAAACAGCACAACTAACTATTTTGCTATTATCACCTTTAAAATAATAATTATCTTGATGTAAAAAAGTAGATGTACCACCTTTTGGTTCCATTGGAAAAAATTTACTAATATAACAATCTAAAGTATCTGTTGTATTTAGTAATTTCTTGGCATAGGCAACTAATTGTTTATTATTAGCAATATTATAAAAAGGAGTATAATTTAAACAAGCATTTTTAATCTTATTTATTCTACCATTATTATCATATTCTATATCTTTATCCAAATATGATGATTTTGTTTTACAATAGTTAAGAGCATAAAGATGTTCTTCTTTACTCATAAAACTATCAATTATAGAATACCCATTAATCATAAACTATTATTTTTATACATAAATATATCATCAACTAAATAATCTATCTTCCGCATTGCAGATTTTAGATTAACATCACTTACTTCTGCTCTAATTTCTTTTAATCTATTAATTATTTCAACTCCATCCATAATTTCAATATGTCTTTTTTTATTACATTTACCACAAGTTGTTCTATATGCTGCGTTCATTGCACCACACCCACAGTTCCAAATGTTATCAACTAAATTTTTAATCATTAAGATACTAAAATGCATCCTGTATTCCAAGATGGTATTATATATTTAAATTTATGTTTATCTAATACTTCTTTGATAATTTTATCTTGAAGTTTCTGAGAATTACCTGTAATAATTCTACAACTAAAAAATGTATTATTATTAGAATGTCTTAATACAAAATCCTCAGTTGCAATAACGGCTTCATCATGTTTAAATCCGTGTAAATCTATTTCGTTTTCCATAATACTTGAATGCATATTAATATTAAAGCTAATGCTAAACTAACCCATGTTTTATTGTTTATACCCTCACTAAAATGATAATTAACCATTATAGCATAAATTATCATTCCAACTCCAAACCCAATAAAACGAGCAGGCCATAATAACCCACCCATTCCTTGTACTGCATATTTAGTTCCCCAGATATAAAAAAACGATAATATAATACCTGCTGCTGCTACCCATATTTCATTATTCCTAAACCAATTAGTTGATTTTAAAAATTGTCCATTTAATTGATAAAATGTAAGTACATGAGCAACAAAAAACGCTCCAATTCCAATAAGTAAATCTTTAATTATCATTGATTGTTATATATTTCTTTATTATCATCTCCATAACCTACATCATAGATTATTGTTAAAAATAAACATCTTACTACTATACTTTGCCAAGGTGCGTTTTCATCTTCATCAAAAAAATCTAAACTAACACCAAAACAAATACCTTCGTGGGGCCATTTAAAATTAAATTTTAATCCAAACCATTTACTATCCATATTATTATTTTATAAAGTGACTAATCCATGCTACTAAACCATTAAAATTTAGAGCAACTAAATTCCATTGTTTACGAGATGATGTTTGTATCATTACACATATAAAACCTATAATAAATAATTTTGGTTCTAATGTCCATTGTCCTGCTATCAAAAACGCAGCTCCAAAATAACCTATACGTGAGGCTACTTTCTGATATGCTGTTAGTTTATTAGTATATTTTAAAAACTTTAATAATCTTGCTTTATTATTTCTAAGTCTTTTACTACCTCTCTTATTGGCCATACATTTTATATGCTGCGATTATTAAAATCATTATTAATAGGCCTGCAAAACTAACAAATGCTGCCATTTCATTACTTTTTTGCTGTTTAGGGGATCTACCTTGATTAGATCTGTACTGTCTTACTTTCTTTTTTTTATTTTTCATAAACTATAATTCATTTTAATTTATCTTTTTTTACCTCACTCATTCCAGCACCTAACACAACTCCTAAAGAAAGCCATAATCCTAAATTTTCAGTAAATAACCCAACTAAAGTTCCAAATACAATTCCATAAGCAACCCAATTATCTTTTTTCATAAACTCCATATTGAATTTCTTTGATTAAACCTTCTAATTGAGTTTTAGCTGATGAATGGTTTTCATCTTCAATAGCTTCTAAAATATAGTTTAATGTTTGATATAATAATTCCTTATCCATAATTAAAGCATTAAATTATTATTTTCTAGTTGTTGCCAAAATCTTTCTAACCAAAGATTAATAGTACTATCTTCAATTATATCTGTACCATTAGCACCATCTTCTTTTAAATATGCTAAATGGGCTATTCCCATATCACAGTAATCTCTTGCTTTGCTATCATCTTTAGCTGCAATATAATCTTTACATTTTTGATAATGCCTGTGTAATTGTCCATTTTTAATGTTTTTCAAACCAGTTCTAATTCTAACCATAACCTTTATTTTTAATTATTATTATTTATTTTAACAAAATATAATTTTTTCCAACCTAATCCCCAAGGTTTTTCTACTTTAAATTCAGGAAACTTTTCTAAGTATTGTTCTCTTAAATTGTATAACGATTCTCTAATATAATCTTTTTTATCATCACTAAATTCTCTCATTTCAGTTATTCCATCTAATTTTTCAACTAAATAAAAGTCTTTTTTAATAACAGATAGAATTAATTGTTCAGCTAAAAATACTTTATCATAAGGTAACCACCAAGAAAATATAACGTCAACATCATATCCAGATTCCTTAAATCTTTTTTTAACATCTGATTGGCCTGTATAACCAAATTTATATAATTTTTTTTCCATATTATATTTTACTTAATCCAGCTGTTTCTTTACTATCTTGCATATGGAGATTAGTCATTAAAGTAAGTAATTTAGTTTTATTATTTATCTTTTGAATAGTATTAATAAATCCTCTACCCTTATATTTCTCAACTCTCATTTCAACTACAAATTCTTCAGACATAAGTTTCATTTCATCTAATGTGCCATTAGAATAAGCATCTGTAATTGTGGAATAAATTTCTTGTAAATTTCTTTTACCTTTTTTAATTGTTAATGACATAACCTATTTATTTATTTCTGTTAATATTAATTTATCAATATCTTCTCTACTACACCATCCCTGAACATCCCATTCTTGCTCATCATCAGGTAAGTTTTCATTTATAATAGCAACTTCAAATGAAGAAACATCTTCAACTTTATTTACTGCTCCTCTAACACCACTTTTACCTGAACTGTACATACCTTCACCTGCAACTACAGAGATAAACACATTGGGTTTAATTTCAAGTGATGCTTGAATACCTTTACACACTTTGTGTTTCTTAAATACTAAATCTTTAAATGTTTTCATGACCTTTATTTTTTTATTATACGTGAATATACGAACTCTATTTTGCTACTCCTAATTTTACGCGCATTGCTTTTACATGCTTACAATTACCACCTGATCTCCAATATCCAGGACACGTACAATGGAATTTACCACTTTCAGGATAATGTTTAGTTGTATATTCACCTAACCCACTTCCACTAACGTTAGTTTCTACTACTGGTTTTTGTTTAGCTGGTTGTTTCTTTGGTTTAGGTTTAATCCAATTAACATCATTTAATGTTGTACCTTCAATTACTTCCTTCCATAATGGCATTATATATGTTTTACCATTTATATTAGCTATTGTTGGAGGTAAATTACACTCAGCATCATATTTAAATAACCTGTAAGCTATAAACGGACCAAACCCATTTGGGTTGATACTTAAATTGGATTTTTCTTGATAAAATCTACGGGTTCGCTTGTGACCGTATTTGTTTAAATTTGTGAATTCTACTATTGGCATAACCTTTATTTATACGTGAATATACGAAGAAAAAATGCGGTAGCCAAATGGATACCGCATTATCTTCATTTTATTTTATTTTATTTTACTACTACTTTAAATAAACCTGGGTATTCTTTTTCGAAATATTTAGCTTGATTATAGCTACGACCAAAAACAAATTCATCTAATTCATCTGCATCAGTATATGTCGTAACATCTACTTCACCATCTTCTATTTCATCTTCAGTACCAAATTCATATGGAGAATCTGCTAATTCACCTGACTCGACGTCAAAAGCTATTTCTGGGGTTAGAAGTTCAATGTGGTAATCCACTTCTTCTTCAAATAAGCGGCCTTCAGCTAAATATTTTTTTAAATCAAAGTTATCCATTTTATTTTATTTTATTGGTAATCTTTTAAAAATCTACCAAAGTGTTCTTGTAATGATTTATCAGCAACATAGTTTTTAAAATCTTCAACATAATCATCTGCATCATCAAATTTATCACCTGATTTTTTTACTGATGCCATATATTGTTTAATTTCTGAGTCTGTTGCTTTAGCATCATTCTTTAATGCTGTAACAATATCTCTCATTGATACTTCAGTTAAAGCATTCATGTTACCTGTTTCACCTGATTCTAAATCACCTTCACCTGGTTGCATTGCTCCTTCTTCCATACCATATTTAGTATTAAATCCTCTTTCACTTGGAGGTGATACTTTACCAAATACAATTTCTTCAAATGCTTGAGCTAAATCATCACCATCTATATTACCATCTCTATATTGTTTTAGATGCATTTTAACTTCATCTCCGTCAACATAAATATTTTCATCTAATGGTAATTTATCTTCATCATTCTCTTCAGCTATTTCTTCTGTATAATCATCAACATGACCATTTTCTTCAACACTATCTTCAGCTATTTCACCTGGTGCTAATGAATCAGTATTACCTGCTTTATCTATTACTGCTGATTTTGGGTCGTTTGACTTATTTTTTTCAGCTTTCATCATAGAAAATATTTTTTCAAGTTTTAGTTGATCATCATCAGATAATTGACTAAATCTTCTTTTTTCGTCATCAGACATATTTCCCATCATGTTACTTTCAAATAGATCTGTTAAATTATATTTACTCATTTTTATTTATTTTTTGATTTTTTTACCTTTAGCGGCTTGAACCACATCTTTTAATTCTTTTTTAACGCTTTTAGCTCTACGTTTTACTTCTTTAGCGTGTTTTTTAACATCTCTAATTGTATCTTCTACTTCATCAGGAATATAATCTCCATCCCTATCATTGATTTTACCTTTTTTGTAAAACCCGAAGTAGTAAACTGCTGCTCCAATTACTAAAACTACTTCTACTAAAAATATTATTTTTAACATATCTAATTTATTTGGTTAATATTTTATTATAAATATATAAAGCCTAAGCTAAATTATATTTTTGTTTATATTTGTTAATAAATGATATACCTGTACCTAACTCAACCCATTCAGCTATTTCAGGTATGCCTGGTATCTTTTTAGCTGATAAAACATAATCAATATTTTTATTAATTACCTTCATTTTAGTTTTAGCATTTGAACGGTTTGATGTTTTAAATACTATTACTGTAGGCATACCTTTAGCATACATACGTTGATCAATTACTGGTTTAGGTTGTTTATAACCTTTAGTTTCCCAATGTTCAGTTTTATAGGGACCGTTTTCAAATTTACTCCTATCATAATGCCAAACTGATTTACCTCCTAATTCAGGTTTTGATGGTACTTCAAAAGTTTCTTGTGTATACTTTTGCCATGGTATTGCTTCTTGTTCTTTTGGTCTACCTCTACTTTCTGCCATTGTGTTTTCCTCTTTTAGGTTTATATTCATTAATTGGCATGCTCATTGTGGAATGTAATCCACGATTGGCCTGTTTTTCTGCTATTATTTGTCTATAGGTTGGTGATTGTAACTCACAACCATTATATGCTCGTTTCATACTCCTAATATTATTAAAATTAATAAAATTGAACATATAGTCAAAGCTACTTTATCCATTTTTTCTAAATTATTATACCACTTTTTCATTTCCATAATGTTTACTTAATAATTTAATTTTAACTTCCTCACTAATCTCGTTAGTTTGATATAATTGTTCTATTAGTTCTACCATTTTTGAATTTGATTTTTATTTACTTGTACTATTGTGCCTCGATTTTTAACCAGTGGATTACCATTTTCATGGATACCAAACACCCTTTTAACTCTATCATCATGGATTTTTATTTTATCACCTACCTTTATTTCAAACATATATCTATTACTTTTATATTATTAATTAAAATTTTAATGTTAGCACATTTTTCATATTCTTCAGTTGATTCAAAATATTCAAGTAAATCTTCTGCCATTTCTAATTCTGATGTTTCTGGATCTGGGATGAATATCATATCTTCTATTTCATCACTATCAGTTGGTTCAAATGGTTTATCCTTACCTAATAGCATGTTATAACCTACATTCATTGCTTTATCTAATAATTCTAGTTCTTTCATATTAAAATGGTAATGGTTCGTCCAACATATCTTTAGGTGTAAATGTTATATCATCGAATTTACGATAATATGTTGAGGCAAATGGTTGTTCACCTATTTCAGTAACTTTAACATGATCGGAATGACGTCTATTACTTATTGATAATTTTAAATCATTGGCTCGTTTCTTAGCCATATAATCATTATCAGCATAAACGTACATTTCCATTTGTACTACATACCTTTTATTTTCACTCATAACCTTTATTTAGTGTGTTAACTTCATTATTAACAACACGTAAATATACGACCCCTCTTTGCGGTAGCCTAATTTTTATGCAAGAGTCTTATATTTATTTACCCTGTCCTCTGTATACATTTTTATACCCAGTTTGACCTTTAGATGCATTTTTTGAATGTACACCTGGTCTTTTTTTCTTGGTTTTAAAAGTGTATGAGCTTAATTGTAATGATTTAGCCATTATATTTTTAATATAAATATATAACTAAACATTTAAGTCATACCCCCCAAATCTTTCCATATATGAAGTAATTTTTACTCCATTACCATCTTTTCTTACTTTACCTGTTCTAAACCATTTTTTAACACTTCCTGCTCCACCTAAATGAGCTGCAGCTAATAAACCTGATTCAGTTACTAATACTCCGTGAATATATTTACCATCATATTTAGCAATATATTTACGTAATGATTTTTTATTTTGTTTTAATAAAGCATACATTGCTTGTTCTTGTAATAAAGGTGAACTTAAAAATTCTTCTTTACTCATTTTAAATCCTAAGCCTCTAAGTGTTTTTTTACCAAATTGGTATTTACCCATGTAACCATATCGATTTACAATATCATATCTATTACCTGATTCTCTAAACCCAATTGCATCTAAAAATGCTTGGTGAGATGTTACTGTTAATTCAATTTTATCTACAGTTAACGGTTCAGTTGGTATTATAGTTATACCTTTAACAGGTAATTCAATTATAGGGTTTATTATTTTAGCTCTATAAGTTGTAAACGCCATTAATGAAAATAAAGCTAATGTAGCTAACAATATAATGAAAATTCTATATTTTTTATCATTCATATTAAAAGTTTTTTAAAAAATCACCCTTTATTGTTTTTGATTTTAATTGTTGGGCTTTTTCATCGTTTTTAAGTATTTTATCTGTTAATCGTTCCAAATGTTTACTTTTTTGTTTATCATAATCACGAGTGATTTTATGATGCTTCTTATTTAATGATTTTATTTTTTTAGCCATTATATTCTACTTACATATTGATTTGGATCATCTTCATCTACACTATCTAATCCTAATTCTTTTAAACGCTCTAAATGGTAGTCATCTACTTCCCATTCTACTTTTTCACTTGTACCGTAATGTTCTTGTTTAGATTCAATTTGCTTTTCATCCTGTTTATTAAATATGTCCCCAACTTGTAAAAAATAATGGTTATAACATAATAACTGAACATTATCTAAACTGTAATTATTACTATTTTTATCTTTAAAATGTAGCAATAAAGGTATTTTATAATCTAATACACGTCTTTCTTTAAACCCACATACAGCACATTCTTCTGCTATATAACCCTGTTCAATTAAAGCATATTTAAGTTTATTTGGATTAAATGAAGATGCCGCTATTCTACCTTCAATTATTTCCTTCATGTGAGGCATTTTTTTAGGACCTTTTAAATATTTAGGTATACCCTTACCTGCTTGGTTTTTATGCTGCTCAAATAAGTTATACATTTTAGCGTATTTCTTATAATGCTGATATGAAACATGAAGGTACCTAGCTGCCGCCATGTTAGATAATGTCTTACCTTGGGCTGCAACTATTTGTTCCTTACTTAAGAATTTCTTCTTATTTGCCATCTTCGTCTTTAATAATAAAAGGACCTGCTAAATTTCTTTCATCTTTATCCATATCTAACATTTCAGCTTTATTATTTTTTTCCATGTTTTTGAAAGCTGTTTCATTATGTTGGTATGCCTTATATTGACTATCATCCATAATTACAGTTTCAATCCATGTATGGTCACCCTCTCCCATCATAACAGGTATTCCATGTTTCATGCCTTCACCTTTACCATTTTCAGAGCATGTAACACAAAAGTTATAACCATATTTAGTTAATCTTAATTCTGGCATAGCAGTATCACAGTACTTACATTTTATCATTTTTAATTTCATACGTGTATTTGGTTTTTTTATAGTCTGTAACATAAATATATAATTTTTTTATTATTTTGATGGTTGGTTTCTAAATCTTTCTATTAATGCTTCAGTACTTTCACTTACAGCATCATATTTTTTATGAAATCTTACATTTTCTAAATCATCACTATAACCTAAAGTAAAACTAACTTCACTACCTGATGGGAATTTAACTTTAACTATTGGGAATGAAGTATAAGATCTTCTGTAATAATCAGTACTAGAATAAACAACAGCTTCAGGGTATTGTTTTTTAAATTTAGCTATTACATTTTCCATTGCTATTTTTTCTGCTGTATCTTTTAAAAATTCAGATACTTTTCTAGTATTATACCCTTTAAGTCTAGTTAATAATGAACTTGGCTTATAATATCTATACTGGTCAGTAACAGTAGAACACATTAATTTATCACCATCTCTATCCACACCAGCATTACTTTTTTTAATTTTACCTTCATGAATATGGTTAATAATAAGTGAAACACCACCTACAGCATTCATATAAGTAACTTCATGCTCAAAATTTGTATTATTATATGAATAACCAAATTCTCTTTCTTGAGTTACTTCAAAAACTTCAAAATTACATTTATAATCTTCATTTTGAACAAAACCTGCTCTATCTAACATTAACATTATTGTGTTAACCTCATCTTGAAGTGCAACTGCTCTTTTAGCCATACCTTCAACCCAAGTAGCAATTTGTTGCTCTTGCTTATTTGTTAATAATACTCCTTGAAATAAATCTAATTGATTTTCTAAATTTGACATAACCTTTATTGTTTTTAATTATTATTCTTATTTACCCTGTAAATATACGACCCCTCCTCCGGGTAACCAAATATTTGCGCGGGAGTCTTTAAAATGCCCGCGGGGCTAAGTTGTTAAGCAGTAGATTGAAACCACATGCAATTAAGATTAGTGGATTGTGTTTTACACCTTATTTTGGATCTTTTACCTGGACTTCTCACACCAGCTTTGACCTTAACTAACTTGGTGTGAATATACGACCTTTATCTGTGGTAGCCTAATTTTTATGCGGGAGTCTTTAAAAAATGTTAATCTTCTGTTGAAAAGAAGAAAGTTTGGTGCATTCTACAATATTCATCACTATGTCCAAAATATTGCACAGCAGAGTGATAATAATGTCCAGCATATATTACTGCTCTATTAAATACATTACCAACATAATCAGTCATTTCCCAAGCAGTAAAATCTAAAGAATCATCTTCTTCTAATTTTTTAGCTAATGCTTTTTCTTCTGGTGTTTTAGCATCGTGAGGTGATCTAAATCCAGTTTTTTTATGTTGATATAAACCTGTACCTGAAGATAAAGGAGCATCTGGGGTAAGATATACTACACAAGCCCAACTAGTACCCCAATCAGAATGTATCCAACATCTATCGGTTTGTGTACATAAATTATAAGCTCCATTATGTGTATTCCAATCTTCGTCCCAATTGGTAACTTTTTTACCAATAGCATCTTCTAATGCTTGTTTAACAGATGAATGTCTATCAGCATATGTTCTTCTACCTGGATGGTTTCCATATTTATCTAACCATTCCATACCAAATGCCTTTTGTCTTACAAAGTGAGGATCACTATAAAAATCATCCAATACTATAATTGATGTTTCTGCCATATCTAAATTATTGCTCTACCTTTCATTAATTCCCAGTCTTTATTTTTTCTAACTTGTTCATTCTTTTCATCTGCTGCTATTAGCATAAGTGGGAAAATGTTATTTTCATTTGCCACTTCAATTAACGCTTTCACATCTTTAGGAAAACAATGACCACCATAACCTAAATCACCATCGGGACCAGGAACTGACCAATGTGATTTACCTAATCGTTTATCATACGTAGCATATTCTATTACCTTATCATAATCAACATCTAACCCATTACATATTTCATACATTTCATTTGCAAACGATACTTTAGTTGCTAAAAATGAGTTAGTAACATACTTAACCATTTCAGCATATGTCGAATCTGTTTTAACAACAGTTGCTTTAGGAAATATTTTAGAATATATAGTTTTTAATTTAGTAGTTGCTTTTCTAGGTCCACCTAATATAATTCGTGTTTGGTTTTCAAAATCTGATATAGCATTAGCTTCAGTTAAAAATTCTGGGTTAAATATGATATCAATATTATTGTATTTTTTATTCCATTTTGCTACAGTACCTGGAGAAATTGTTGATTTAATTACTACAATATTTCTTTTATTTAAGTTAGATACACTGGCAACTGCCTTTTCAACTATATCTATATGGCAACTACCATTTTCATTCATTGGAGTAGGTAAACAGATAAATACAATATCACATGACATAGTATCTTGTTCATTACTAGTACAATGCATTATACCTTTAATATCAAAGGTTTTAACACTATAATAATTTTTAAATTTTTGGTAAATTGCGTTACCAACAAAACCTTGTCCTATAATTCCTATATCCATGTTATTTTTAATTATGTACGTATAAAATTTTATCTATGTGTCTAACACCACCAGGGAACAATGTAATAAAGTTTTCTACAAAAATCCAGTCTGCTATATATTTTTTTGGTTTTAATCTTAGCTGTTGAGCATACTCTCTTTTAGTAGCAAAACAACCCATATCGATATTACCTTCAGTTAATTCAGCTTTTAATTCCTGATAATGCTTATAATGGGCTTCATTATGAACCATATTACAAAATATAAAATTATTCCCTCTACTATTTTTTAAAAATTCACTTACAAAATCTGGTGTGTAATAATTATCATCACCTGTCATTACAACCCAATCTTGACTTGCACGCTCTAAACCATAATTTCTAGCTGTATGTCCCCAATCATTATGAGGACCATCAATTTTAGAAAATTTAATATTACGACATATACAAAAATGTTCAGCTACACCTTTAAAACCATCATAATCACCATCTGCTATTACATGCGCAGTCCAATTTTCATTACTTTGATTAACTAATGAATATAATAAACCCATAAGTCCATTTCCATCTCCACAAGTTGGGATTATAAATTCTATTTTTTCCAAAACGAATATATTCCTTTATCTAATTCATAACTAGGCCATACAAATCTATCTCTGTTAGGCTGTCTTAAAGCCCATTGATACATTTCTCTTAAACCATCTTTTAATGATGTTTTATGTTCAAAACCTAATATATCAATTGATTTTTGATATGTTGGTATTGAATGTTTAACCTCATGTCTACTTTCTAAAAATATAGTTTCTGGTCTTTTACCTCCATATTCACCCATTACTTCTTTAAGTATTACACTTGCCCCTATAATAGAATGTTCTTCAATACCACCTAAATTAATAATTTCTTTACTTGCTTCAGGTTTAATTGCGGCGTTCCATAATGGTTCTAATGAATCATCTATATAACTAAATGCTCTGGTTTGGTCACCATTACCAAATATAGTTAATGGCTGTTTATTTAAATGTTGGAACATCCAAATACCTAACACGTTCCTGTATTTATCCCATATGTTTTGTTTAATACCATATACATTATGAGGTCTAATTATACAATAGTCTAAACCGTGTTGTTCAGCTGCTATTTGAATATCCATCTCACAAGCATATTTTGCTACTCCATAAGGGTCTATCGGTGCTTGTTGTTGTTTTTCATCAAATATACCACCACTTCCGTGTCCATATACAGCTAATGTTGACGTAAATACCAATCTTTTAACGTCGTTCTTGATGCATTCATTGACTATGCGGGCTGTGGCTTTTAAATTGTTATCATAGTTGTACGAACGTATAAAAGGCGATAATCCTTCAGCAGCGTATGCAGCAAAATGATATACATAATCGATTTTATGAAATTCAAATATATTTTCAATTGGATGGTTAACTAAATCCATTTGCCAAAATTTAACTTTTGGATTTACATTTTCTTTAAACCCACCACTTAAATCATCAACACCAATTACCTGGTATTCATCACCTTTATTTTCAATTATCCAATCAGCTAGTCTACTACCTAATAGCCCTGCTACTCCTGTTATTAATACATTTTTTTTCATATTTTACTCCAATCTGTTAAAGGTGATAACCAAGCTGTCTCTCCATGAGTTGCATAACCTGGTATCGGTGTTATTAATAATTGTTTTGCATATCTTAATTCTAAAAACATTTTAAAATCATCTGGATGTATTCCTGATGTATAATTTCTTAATGTTTGTTCATTTTCTCTTAATGTACTAACCTGTGATGCAAATGTCATAGTTGTACTATTTGTTATCTTCCAATGTGCGGAATCAGTTAAGTATACCCTAGTATCTTCAGCTCCTCCTTCACAATATGGGTTACCACCTTTATCTGGTGATAAATACTTATCTGGATGATCATATAATGAAACGAATTTAGCTCCTAATTCAAATCCTTCTTCTATAATAGCTCTAGAATTAGGTTTATGTAGGTAATCGTTTTCTAAAAAATAAACAGTATCATTATCATTCATTTTTAATGCTTCATCTAAAGCAATATTAAATGTAGTAGCACCATTGCCTTTATTAACATATAAAATATGATCTTTAGATTTATATTTTTGAATCATATCATTTGTTTCCTCAGAAACATTATCTGCTATAATAGACCATTCACAATCATCAAACACTTTAACTGCATTAGCTAAACATGCTTCATTATTAATATAATCTGGTTTTACTTTATTATAACCAGCATCCGAAATCCTGTAAATAATTTTCATATTCTTTTTTATATGCTACCTTTTGTTGGCTTTCAGTTAATGTAATTATATATCCTAAATTTTTTAATTTATCCTCTAATATACGATTTTTTCTTACGTCTTCCCAATATATTAACTTAAAACTATATTTATTTAAATTTATACTATTTAATAGTTCACAATCTAACCCTTCAATATCTAAAAATAAAAAATCTACTTTATCTAAATTATATTTAGAAATTAAGGTATCAAAATGTATTCCTTTAATTTTAATAGTTTTTCCGTGTTCATCATAATATCTATCATGTTCTTCAATCCAATTTCTATCCAAAGTAGCTGTTTTACAAGCCATAAAAGCTGGTAGTTTAGATTGAGTTAAAAAACGGTCTTCAGGAACAACTAAATGAAAGTCTACTTCACCTTCTTTCCAAAAAGAAGGAATAATAGCTGAAGTATCTATTTTTACATTAATAAAATCTTTATATGTTTCTTTTAATTCTTTAAGTATATAAGGGGAGGGTTCTACTAAAACTATTTGTTTAATATCTGATTTAAAGGTATTAACAAAGTCTAAAACATGATCTCTACCACTATTTGCTCCTAATTGGACTAGATTCATTATTCGAATTTTATACCTTTTATAATTAAACCATTTTTAGGATTATGGTTATTATTTTTAAATAATTGAGGTGGAATACCCCATTTATACATAAACACTTGAGCAGCTGGTGTTTCAGTTGCTTTAAATCTATCACCTTCTTTACCATTTTTAGTAGCTGTGCTTCCAAAATGATATAAATGGGCATTGTGTGATCTTGTAAACCCTAACCCAATTAAATCTAATTTTAAAAAGAAATCCCAATCACAAATGAATGGGGATTTATACATTACATCAAACCCACCTACTGCCATATAATATTTTTTATACATCGCAAATGGAAAAATACCACCATCAATAGTTAATTCGTTTTTTCTAATTGATTGTTCATATTTAATAAACTCATCATATTTAAATTCTTCAGGTGTGCGCCCTAAATCTTTAACTGGAAAATTAAATATGCCAGGTCCCTCAGGTTCAATTTGATTTAAAGTAAGTACTGATTTTTCTTTAAGATTATTTTCAATATCTAAATCAAAATCTTTACAAAAAACATTATCATCATTTACAATAAATATTTTTTCATTAGTAGCATTCATTACACCTAAATTAAGTGCAGTTTGCATTCCTTGGTTTTTACCTAAATCTAAAATACTAATATGTTCTTTATGTTTTTTTAATACTTCTTTACTTTCATCTATAAAACCATCTACGGCAACAATAATTTCATTTTTATTTGCTTGTTGTTCAATACAAGATTTTAAACATAAATCTAAATATTCTGGGTTTCTATAAGTTGGTATTATTATACTAATCATATTATTTAAAATTTCATTATTATTAAACAGTCATCCCATCTGTTTGTTTTTTCTCTACCATCATAAATTTCTACTTCACCATGTCTTTCTTCAAATTCAATATCATCAATTGTAATATTAGCTACATCTTCAACTATATATAAACCACCTGGGTTCATTCTGTTTTTTAATAATTCATATGTTGCTATTTGATCATACAATATATGTGAACCATCGTCAATAATAATATCAAATTTAGTATCACCTATTACATCTAAAAATTCAGGTTTTGTAGCATCAGAAATCCATACTGTAAATCGTTTATCATCTTTATATCCACCTGGTTTAAATTTATCACTAAAAATTTCTTTTTCATGAATATCAGCTCCAAATATATTAGCATTAGTGAAATATTTATCCCATAATTCTAATGATTCACCATAGGCAATACCTATTTCTAATATATTAATTTTTTTATCTCTATAAGGTTTAAAAAGTCTTTCATACTCCGGAATATAAGAATGAACTGTGCCTTTATCTCCATGCCCAGCCCCACTAGTTCCATTATTATGTCCTTCATATATTTCTGCTAGTGTTTTCATAATGTATCGTAATAAGCATTCTGTTTTTCTTGTTTATCTATAGTTTTTGGGTGATATAAAGCTAAATCAGGTAATGATGGTAAAAGAGCATATGTTTTAAATCCTTCTAATTTTTCATGTACTTTATTTACCCACTTAATTTCGGGTTTATTTTTCCAAATACGCCATTGATAATCAGGCCAATTAACTCTATCTTCTTTATCTACATTCCATCTCCATTTTGATATATGTTCTTGAGTCAAACCTGATACTGTATTTACTCTGGGGACTAAATAAACTTCGTTATTGGGATTACCTTCTAAAATTTTAGGTAAATTAGCTATTAATATGTCATGAGGCATTTCATCAGCGTCTATTTGAAAAATATAATCACCACTACATAATTCGGTTAATTGGTTTTTCCAATTAGCAAAATGGTGTTTAAATGTTCTAGCATGATAAGTACAGCAATCATCTCCTTTTAATTCAGTTAACCTTTCCCATACTTCAGGTGAACCATTAGCTTTATCAAATAAAATAACTATTTCATCTTGCTTACGTTTTTTATTTATAAGTAAGTTTAATAAACGAGTTATCTCATTTAATTCATTACAAACTGTTATTGCATAACTTATTTTCATATCTATCCTGGTAGCAATCCAATATACGATAAAGCATCCATGTAATCACGTTCCTTAAAATGTGCTATTGTAGACATATCAGTTTTATGTGTTGAACCAAATTTTTCTTGTTCTTCTTTATTTAATTCTTTAGCTTTAACTGCAGCCCATCTCCAATCATCTGCACTAGTACCTGAAGCATATACCATACCTACTTCGGAGTCATTAATAGAATGGGGTAGCCAAATTAATCCAGTTTCTTTATCAAGCCAAGATAAATCTTTATATAATTCGGGTAATACCTCAATTTGTTGTTTATAAAATTCTTCTTCAGGCTTCATTAAGCTATTAGTCCAAAAACCACAAGATAAACTATAATAATTAGTAACTTCAGGACTAACTTCTATTTTATAACATAAATCACCACCTGATTTAGGGCAATCTATAATTTCATCGTATTGCATAATTTATAATTTAGGGGTTTCTAATGTTGGTAAAGTTAATTCTACTTCTTTGGGAAATTCTGGAATATTATGTTCTAGAAGATTTCCTACTAAAGTTTTCATAGCATCATAACTAAAATTAGTTTTAATATGATGGCCTTGTTTTTTAGCAGGTACTACAAACTTTTTATATTTTTGATACACCGATTTTAAAGCATTTTGAAAATGTTTAGGGCTAACTTGGAACCATTGATAATCTTTCTTTAACCAATTATTAGCAGCACTTGGATGAACATTTTCTAAATTACCTGGTAGTAAGGTAGTATGCATAGGATTTAAGAAATCAATTTGCCCTGACCATCCAGAAGCAATAATAGGTTTTTTACTTAAACCAAATTCAGCTAATGGTCTACCATAACCTTCACCTTTAGTCATACTAACCATACATTTTACTTTAGGATGATTATATAACTCATTCATTTGTTCATCTGTTAGATTTCCATTTATTAAATAAATAGGTGGAAAAACTGTATCTAAAGGATAAGTTTCTTTAATTTTCTTTAATTTATTAAGTAATGTTTCTCTTCCATAGTAACTATTTCTACCCGAAGATGCTTTTAATATTAATCCTGGAGATGAATTTTTATTTTTATAAGTATCTATAAAATATCTAATCATTAACCCAACATTTTTTCTATCATGCCCTACAGCACCTTGCATCCAATGTCCTACAAATAAGAAATTAAATCCAGGTTCTACTGTTGATAGATCAAGGGTTATTTCAGTATTGGGTAAAAATTTATATAAGTCTAAATTAACTCCTTCAAATACTACATGAATAGGTTTTTCAATCTTTACTACACCTTCAATTGTATTACTTTGTTTATTACGTTTTTCAAATTTAAGTGACTCAAATACATTTTTACTGTGCTTAGAAGAAGTCCATGTCATATCCATTCTATTTACACCTTCAACCCAAGTAACATCACAACCTGTGCTTTCAATACCTGCAGTACATCCAATATTATATGTTCCTACACGTTGAAATTCATTTGGAATAGTAATCTGCATCCAAATATCAGGTTTTGTTTTAATGGATGTAATTATATATTTTTGTAAAAAACTCCATTTAGAATGATCATTAATAAAACCCCCTGGAGTATCTCCCCATCTTTGAGGTAATATTTTAACATCATATTTATCTAATTCAATAATAGATTTAACTATATCTCTTGAACGTGCTCCATATCCACTATATGTGTCTGCTGGGCAACTTATTATAAAAAGTGGTTTACTCATTAATATATAATTTTATGGTTTAAAACTTTATCTTTTAATTTATTTGTATCAATTAATTCAAAATCTTCTCTAGGTTTCCATATTTTAAATAATTCATCAAATGCTTCAATTACTCTTTCACCTTGTTTTTCAGCATAGAATCCTGCTTCTTCACTTAAACACCATTCTCTACCTTTAATACCTCTTTGTTCTCTTTCTTCATTAGAAAGATTATAAACTTCAGTAATTCTTTCTGTTATATCTTCAAATTTACATCTATCATCAAATATATAAGGTGTTGGGGGTGAACCTTGAATTGATCTACTTGTTGGGTAAACTGGAAATGCCCATTCACCATGTTCTTTATATGTACCTCTATGATTAGAAGGTACATCAGGACTTGGTGTAAACCATTCTCCATTTTCATCTACAAATCTCATTTGATCTTGCATTCCACCTGTTGTATTAGCAATAATTGGTGTTCCTGTTAACATTGCTTCTGTTAATGTTAATCCCCAACCTTCATTTGAAGTACATAATACTTGAACATCAGATGAATTGTATAAAAAGTTTAAATGTTTTCTATCTAATTTTTTATGAGAAAATATAATATTCTCTTTATATTTTTCCCCAAATAAATATTCTCTTACAGCACCTAAATCTGTACCATGATCTGTAGATAACTCTGTATGTAAAATAAATCTACATTTTTTAGCCTTTTCCTCAGGTAAATTATCTAAGAAAACTCTAAATGCCATCATTGTATCTGGAATTGCTTTTCTACGAATATTTCTTGAATTAAAAAACATAGTAAAATCAACTTCTTTATTTTGCAGTAAAGTTTCTTTTTTAAATTTAATAAATTCATCATATTGTTCATGATCTTTATTAATAGGGAAATAGTGGGTATGGTCTAAACCATGAGGAATATATTTAAATAACCTTTTACTATTATCACAATCAGCTAAAACTAATTTATTAATATTAACTGTTTGTTTAGAAATACCCATTAGTAAATCGCACGCTTCATAAAATGGTTGATTATATCTTGGTGCAGGATAATCATCCCAAATATTTAAATATGCTATTGGACATATTTTTCTAATTTGGTCTTCCATATTAAATACGTGTAAAAAATACCTTGGATCTGTAAATAACATAACAGCATCAGGTTTTTCCATATTAATAATATTATGAATTTCTTGTGTAGTACCATACCCATCTACACAATACATAAAGATAGAAGCATCATCTACTTTTGACACTTCTTGTGCCGAAGAACTAAGGTCTAATCGTTTACCTTTTTCTGGATGTTTTATAGCTCCTGCTACATTTACCCAATTAAAATGGTGACAAGTATGCATCACAATTTCTTTTGCTACTGTAGCTACACCTGAATGTACTCTAATATCATCACATATTAATAATATCTTCTTCCTTTGATCTTTAGGAAGATATTTAAAACTTTTATTCATTTGATTTTTTGTTTATAGTTCAATATTAGTTTGATTTGTAATTTGCTTTTTAAAATCGTCGTTTGTAAGATACAAATAAATTGCCCGATCGGCAAGTTTTTGGAATGAGAATTTTCGTCTTACACATTCAATTTTGAAATTTTCAAATAAATCACTTTGAACTTTGACACTTGTTAATGTCATTGGTTTTTTTGGATTTGCCATAATTTTTATTTTTTAATAACGTTTATTATACATATATCAAAATATCAGTAGATTAAACCTTTATCACATAAATCTCTATCTTCTTTATAAGGACAGAAATTACAATTCCATTTAGATGGAGAAGTAGGATAATCTCTTTCTTTGATTTTGCCTTGTGAATTAAAACATTCACTAATAAAATCACTAATAGCTTTTCTAGCTCTATTTAAACTAGTTTTACCATCAGCAAAGTTAGAATACTGTTGTACTCTTTTAGCTTGATAAGGTGATAAGCATCTCTCATCATCAATATCAAGTACTTTTCTTTTAACTATAAAAAATTCAGTTTCAATTTTTTCAATTGAAATACCATATTGTTCAGCAAAAAACTGTTTATATAATAATAACTGATTTTGTTTTTCTTTATCTTCTTTAGCATATTTGTTCCAGCCGTTTGTACTGGTTTTAATATCGATTACTTTAAATGTATCTGTGTTTTCATTATACATGACAACATCTAAATACCCTGTATATAACACGTTATTTAACATTCTATTTGGTGCAATTACAATTGGTATTTCACAACCAACTAAAAACCACCCTTTTTTACTAAAGTATTGACTGCGATTTTTCTTAAACCAATTTAATATAGCAACTCCATCTTCAAAAAATTCTCTCATCTCAGTTGCTTCAGAGAAGTGTTCATTTTTATTCTTTTTATATTGAGTTTGATACTCATTTATAAATGTAGTTTGAAAATGGTCTTCAATATTAATTTCTCTATCTGCTGCCGCAAATGATTTTTCAAATGCTACATCTAAATAGTGTTGCATTACTTCATGTATTGCAGTTCCAAATACAGTATGAATTGATGAATTAAATCTTTTGATTTTATCCTTATATTGTAACTTCCATCTATGAGCACATTGTCTGTAGATAGACATTTGAGAATAAGAAACATTCTTTTGATAAGCAAAGTTAACTTTCTCAGGAGGATTAGATTTAATCCTTTTTACAATATTAGGTATTTTTTTAGCCAAACTATTTTTTCCATTTATCTCGACCTACTAAAAGACCGATTATTCCATAATTGGCAATATCTATAAATGTATCTTGTATGCCTTCACCTTCAACAAATGATTTACCATTAATTAGTAGGTTTTTTAGACGTGATATTTTATCAGTTAATCTAATACACAACCCAGTTAGTGAAAATTGTTTGTCATCGCTATTATTAACGATATCCCCGCCTAAAGCTATATTATTTAATCCATAATCCATATGCTTACGAGCAAACATTTCATACATTTCTTTTTGAATATTTTTAAATTCATTAGATAATTCTGGGTACTCGTGTTCAAATACTTCTATAGGAGTTGAATTTAAATTCGGTGGGAGTTTTTTATGTGTTGGTGATTTAGGTGATTTTTTACCTTTTTTAGCATTCATAATTTCTCTATCACTCATAACTTTTTCTAATTGAATAGCATTGGCACTAAAATGACCTCCACTGTTAATTTTCTTTTCTAAACTTTCCATGTATTTTTTAACCGAATCACCCATTAATTTGCTGTTCTAAGGAAAAATATTTATCGATTGCTGCTAATCTATCATCAGCATCAACTAACATAGCTAATGCTTCTTCAGCATTTTTATAAAAATCTCCTGTTGTGTGGTCACCAATTCCTACTGCTCTATCACCTAACAATTCAAGTGATAATAGTGCTTTTGCTTTATCTGCCAGTGCAGATGTACGTAACATATCTATTAATTTGTTCATTTTAAAATTTTAGTTATTTCTTTTTTTTCTAATCCATGATCCCCTAGTATACGACGAATTTGTTTAATATCCAACAAATTTAAATAATCTTTAGCTTCATTTTTAGAACATTCCCAATATTTAGCTAAATAATCCAATAATTCTTTACTTGGATGTTTAGTTTTTGATTTAATATATTTATTCCATTTATTATTTTTAGGTATAAATTCCTTATAAACATTATAAATCATTCGTTTTTCTTGAGGTGGTAATTCTTGAACATAATTTACTACTTCAATAAAATCTTGGTTCATGCTCATAAACCTATGAATCATGTAACTGTTAAAAACCTCCCAATCTTTATCTGTAAAAGATTCTACGGGGGATTTTTGGTAATTGATTTGTTTTAGCCAATCAAATACATTGTTCATTTAGCAAAGTTCGTCTTTAAGTTCTTCTCTTAACTCTGCTGGAATTCCTTCACCTAATATTTTCATATTTGTTGGATCATAAAATACAGGAATTGGCATTATAGCATCATTATCTGTTCCTGCTACAAACTTTGAAATTTTTCTTAAGATAACTCCTGATTGGAATACACTTTTGCCCTCGGCGTTTGTAATACCTTCTGTTGTCTTTAGATCAACATTCATTTGAGGGACTTGTTGGTTTTGTTGTTTCATGTTTTTGTCGTTTTTTACTAGTTTCACTTATTTATTATTTATTATTTGATTAATTAAACTCATTGCATTAATTTCTTTATCAATTCTAAAGTTAGCTTTATATTGATGATCATTTACTAATACGGCTATTGTGCCTATTTTATTAGGTAATATTTTATCAGCACTATCATATAAAAATTTAAATAATTCATCAAAATCATCAATATTAGAATCAGCTATTGTTTGTCTAATACTAACAAAACTGGGTTTTGTTTTTTTTAATTCCCCAAGGATAGTAGCCAAGTAACTAGAAGATACTAGTAATGAATCGTCTAAATCTAGACTTCCATCCTTACTACTAGATTGAATTGTATTGAGCATCTTTCTTAAATCAGGGTAGTATTGATTAACTACCTTACCAATGGCAATAGGTTCGAATTTGATGCCCTCCTTTTCACAAATACTAGCTAAATGAACGGCTACTTCCTTTTTAGTGGGAGGAATTACTTTTAATACTTGACACCTTGATTGTAAAGGATCAATTATTCTTTCTATATAATTACAAGTTAAAATAAAACGCGTCGTACGTGAGAAAGTTTCAATGATATTACGGAGAGAAGCCTGCGCTTGAATAGTAAGAAAATCAGCTTCATCCAAAATAACCACTTTAAGTGGTTTAAAAGACATTGTGCTCGCAAAACCCTGTACTTTATCACGAATCGTCTCAATTCCTCTTTCATCTGAGGCGTTAATATAAAGATGATCGCAATCGAGATTTTTAATACAAAGTTTAGCCAGAGTTGTCTTTCCTGTACCAGCGGGTCCATAGAATAAATAATTTTGGATGTCGTTATTTTCTAATTGTTTAGAAATAGATGCTTTTAATTTAGCATTACCAACATACGTATCTAGGGTTATTGGTCTATACTTCTCGTTTAATAAACTATTGTCCGTATTCGCCATAAATTGAAAATAATTTTTCTTTAGGTGCTTCAATTACTACTTCTTCTGCGTTAATTGCATATAATGAACTTTGTAATGGTTCTAACCTATAATGGCCTTTAAACCCAGTTTTAACCATATATGCTTCTAAAGTATCAGTTAACGTTTTATGTACTGGTCCATTAGGTTCATTTGCAACTAAACGCCACTTATCACCAGGAGGAACTCTCCTAGCAATAAGTATGTTTTCTTCTTTTATTTTAATTGTATCTTTCATATTAATATTGTGACATACCTGCAGCATTTGTAGCTGAATCTTGTAGTATTTTTAATTTTTCTTCAATTGATTTTTTATCTTGTGTTAAAGTACATTCAGTTAATAATACTGTTCCTGCAACTGATGCCGCATTTATTAACGCCAATCTACAAACTTTTGTAGGATCAATCACGCCTTTTTCTCTAAAATTAACAGTATCTCCTGAATTAACATCAATACCAGCCCAAACATCATTTCCTGAGCTAACTAACTTATCAGCTAGTATTTGACCTTTAACTTCATCATAACCAGCATTAACTAAAATTTGATTAAATGGTTTAGCACAAGCTGTTTTTACTATATTTGCCCCAATTGAATCTGCTTTAATACCTGAAGAAGCATATAATAATGCTACTCCACCTCCAGGTACAATACCTTCATCTAAAGCTGCTTTTGTAGCATGTAAAGCATCATCAACTCTATCTTTTTTCTCTAACATTTCTGTTTCAGTATTTCCACCAACGTGTACAATTGCTACTCCTCCGACGAATTTTGCCAATCTGTTTTGGAGCTGCTCCGTTTCATACGGCGTTCTTGCTTTTTCAATTTGTTGTTGTAATTCTTCAACACGTGCTTCAATTTCATCTGTTCCTCCTTTTCCATCTACTATTGTTGTTTGTTCTTTTGTTACTGTTGCTTTTCTTGCTTCACCAAACCAATCCCAACTGAATTTGTCTAGTTTCATTCCTTTTTGTTTATCAAATACTTTACCACCCGTTGTAATAGCAATATCTTGTAATACTAATTTACGTCTATCACCAAACTCAGGTGCTTTTACAGCACACACATTAATTGTACCTCTCATTTTGTTTACAATTAAAGTAGCTAATGCTTCATTATCAATATCTTCTGCGATAATTAAAAGTGATTTACCTTGAGCTGATACTGCTTCTAAAATTGGTAACAATTCTTTTACTGTATTTAATCTATGATCCATAATTAAAATAGCAGGATTATCTAAAACACTTTGCATTGTACTATTATCAGTAACAAAATAAGGTGATTTAAATCCTCTATCAAATTGTAATCCTTCTACTGTTTCAAGATAAGTATCTCCTGTTTTAGATTCTTCAACATGCACTACACCTTCTAAACCTACTTTTTCAATTGCTTGAGCAATTAATTTACCTGTTTCTTCATCATTATTAGATGATATTGTTGCAATTTGTTCTAATTGATTTTCTCCTGATATGTCTTCAGCTATATTACTTTTAAGATTTTCTATAACTTTTTTAACTGTTTTATCAATATCTCTTTTAATTTGAACTGCGTTTTCTCCATTATCCAGAGCTGTTAAACCATTTTTAATCATTTCCCTAGCCAATAAAGTAGATGTAGTTGTACCATCACCTGCTTTATCTGCTGTTTTCATTGCTGCTTGTCTAAGTAATAATTGACCTAAATGTTCTTCAGGATCAGAGGTTACAAATGCTTTAGCAACTGTAACTCCATCTTTAGTTGATTGAGGTGGTTCTGCGTGTCCTTTAAATATTACAACATTTCTACCATTAGGTCCTAATGTTGATACTACTGCGTCTGCTAGTTTATCAATACCTTTTAATAAACCTTGTCTTGCTTCTTTTCCGTATTTTACTTGATTTTCCATTAAATATCTGTTAAGTCGTTTATGTCTTGTTTAGTTATTTCCGTTTCTGCTAAAGCATCTTCTACACTTACTGTAGATTCTACTCTTGCTAAAATGTTATTTTCAGGGCCTACATAATATTCTTCACCATTAAATGGTAACTTTGTAAATCCTTGGGTTGGTAATACTACCCTATCTCCTACTTTTAATTGTGTTGGTATTTTATCACCTGTTAAGGTAAAATTACCATCTCCAACAGAAACTACTTCTCCAAAAGTATTTGTTTCTTTACCCATATCTGGAACAATAATATTCCCATATGTTTCTTCTTCAGCCTCTATAGGCTTAACGATACATGCGTTATATAACGCTACTAACTTGCTCATTTATAAATTGTTTAAGGTTTAATTCTATTGTTTTATATTGATTTAATAATTCATCTAAAGATCTAGTCTCTTTATCATGTTTAAGGTTTTCAGAAATAGCAAATAATGCTTGCCCTAAATTACTATGAAATGTTAATGCTTTATCATAGGAACTCGCTGATGTACCTTTACTTCTAAAGTGATTGGTATCTTTTTGTATAGTTTGGTTAACAGTGCAACAATTTTCATCTATTGTTACAAAATACGGTTCCAATAAAGGATCCTTGATCATTGTGTGGGATTTTGCTTTTCTAGCCATATAACTTATTATTTTTCGTTGACCTAAATATACGAAATAGGATGCGCTAGGACACGCTTTTTTTAATATAACTTTATTTTATTTTAATCGACTTTGGTTTAGCTTCTTCAGCTAGTGGTATAAAAATTTCTAATAAACCATTTGTCAAAACTGCATCAATTTGAGTTAAATCAAATTTAGGTGCAATTTTATATCTTAAATCGAATGATTTTTTAGATAAACCATTATGAATCATCCCATCATGGAATTTTTCTTCTTCTGGTTTAGTATAACTAATTTTTAAAGTATCCCCTTCAATGTCCAGTACTACGTCTTTTTTAGTTAGACCAGTACAGGCAACTTCAAATGACAAACCTTTGTCATCAAAGTAAATATTAAGTGGGTGTGGTTGTTTGAAATTCCCAACAGGTTGAAATGTGCTGTCGGATTTAAAGTGGTTCCTAAATAGGATGTCGAAAGGACTTATGTGCCTCTCTAAGATTTCTAATGTACTCATATCATTTTGTTTTGTGGAGCCGAAGCTTCCGGTTAATTTAATTTAAACATAACACGTGCCCTAGCTACATCTTATGTTCGGTTATACGTATATAATACTAAGGAAAAATCGCGTTTCCTAGTAAATTTCTGTTTCTTTTCCTGCTGTATCAAAGAAAAATACCTGTGTTAATCTAGCTGAATCAATGTCCCATCCAAAATAGGTAGGTGCAGCATGAATTAATTTAGCATCCCAAATAACACATCTATTAAAAATATTAGCAGCAGTATCAATTTTAAAATATTTGGTTGGATCAACCCAAGTATTATCATTAAATGCTTCACCTATATTAGGTTCACCACCTCTTAATCCTGTTTCTTTATGAGCATAAAACGAAGTACCTGCTTCATATGGAGCATCTGGGTTTAGATAAACAGCAGCTGCCCAAGTTTGACTATCACAATGGTATACAGGTCTAAAATCTGCTTTATGATTTTGGAATCTAGCATTCATACCATGCTCTTCCCATACTGTAATTTTTTCACCTATAGTTTGTTCAAATTTTTCTTTTACACCTTTAAAAAAGAATTGCTTTCTCGTTCTTAATCCTTCATAACCTTGATCATCAAAATACCATTGGTTAACTGCAAATTTTCTTAGTTCGTGAGGGTTTGTATAGAAATCATCTATTACAAATATTCTATGTTTATGATCTGGGGATACAGCAAAATCATCTGTGTGTATTGTTCCCCAATCTTCTTGTGGGTTTGAATCTTTATACATAATATTAAAATTGGTTATTTTCTTTTTGTGACATTTTATAAATACTGATTATTTCCTCAGTATTAAATTCTATTTTAATCATTGATGCAAAATCCCCATAATGTAATGAAAATTTAGTAGCATCACTATCTTTATTTGCGTTTAATACTTCTTTTAAATTATTAGCACTAAATTGAATATCCATATCAGCAAATTTATTATCAATAGGGGTTGAAATTTGGTAATTAACTTTACTAGCAAAATTAGAATCATCACCAAATACAAATTCTAAGACAGTATCACCATCTAAATTAGCAACACCTTTAAGAGAAAATAAATCTGAATCTACTAATGCATTTTTTGCTTTAATTAGATTATCAATATCATCTCTTTCTAAATCAATTTCTAAATGCCATTCTTCATTTGTTGGATATTCAATTCTAGGAATAACTAATGGATCAGCTAACGAATAACTTAATTCAAAATTAGAATCACTAATATTTAATTTATTAGATAATGAACCATGTGATTCAGTAGATAATAATAATTCATTACTAGTAATACCAACTAATTTAGCTAGTTTATTACTATCATATATTCCTAATTCACCATCATTAAGTGGGAAACTATTTAATAATACATTAGCAGCAAATTGAGAATTACCAACATGCACTTGCATAGTATTATCTTTAATTTTCCACCTCGTTTGATTCATTACATCTGATAGGTTATATTTTGATATAAATGATTGTAATGTGTTTTTATTTATCATAATAATTCTGTTTTAAAACTTAAACTATAGGGATTTAGATCTAAATTCCATTCTAAATCGCTAAAAAATCCTTGTAATTTATTTAATAATATAGATTCAAATACATTTTTCCTATCTGCAAACATTTCTAAAAATTCTGAAATTTTAGGAGGCATATCATAATCTAAAAAGGCTAATGCTTCTATTTTATAAGGATTATCTTTTAAATAAATCCATTTAATTTTATCTACTTTAGTAATAGCATTATAATTTCGATCTAACTTCCAAAATCTAAGTAAATCATTATATCTAATAGCTGCTTTAACAGCAGCTGGAGCTCCTTTTTTAATTTCACTAAACATAGATCCTGCTCTAGCTTTTAAACCAATATAATTATCATATTTTTTAACTGATGTTGGATTACCTAATTTAATAATGGGAATACTACCATCTAATATTGATTTTTTAAATGCTTGGATTTGTTCTATAATATCTTCTCGTTTAGCACCTTTTAATATTTGGGTTAAAATTCCACTAAAAAACTCACCTAATACAGGAGGGAAATTAGCTTTTTTAAATTCTAATCCTTTTACATCTAAAATATCTTTTTCAATACCTTCTTGTTTGGTAATCCATTGAGCATAACGTCTTGTAGCTCTAAAATAAGCTGATCTAATTACACATTCAGTTTTCATTTCTAAAAAATGTTCCTGATCTTCAGGTACATTAAAACAATTTGTAGCTAATGATGTATAATAATTATTTATTTCTTCTTCAAATTGAAATGCTACTTGTTCAGCATTATTATCTCTTATTTCATCTGGTAGTTGATCAAAATTATCCCATAAAAATTTTAATAATGGGCTAGCATTAATATAATTAGAATCAGTATCAACATAGGCACAGTAATTTGTTTTTCCTGGCTCACAAATGAAATCTGGTGTTAGTTCTAAATGCTTCA
>JACKZZ010000626.1_pt1 | contig 34932 bp, 53 predicted proteins | sample 8027871 | NCBI WGS metagenome assembly JACKZZ01 (sample SAMN15724774, study PRJNA655200) | protist metagenome | isolation source: fluorescence activated cell sorting (FACS) single amplified genomes of... | place: USA: West Boothbay Harbor, Gulf of Maine | collected 2000-07-19
AGGAGAATAATTATGGGCGGAAAAGCACAACCACAAATGCCACCACCAGTAGATCAATCGGTCTATGATAAAACTGCGGAAGCAGATGCAAAACTTGCGGCTGAAAAAGAAAAAATGTTAGGTACAAAGAAAAAAGGAATGCGTGGAACAATTTTAACTTCTGGTACAGGTGATGAAACAGAAGCGGAAACAAGTAAAACAGTATTAGGAGGAGGAGTATAATGTCATTAGTAAAAAATATTAATGCTAGAAAAAAATCTGGTACTTCAAGACCAAAAAGTAAATCAACAGTATCTCCAAAAGCATACAAAGCAATGAAGTCTGGTTGGAAGAATACAAAAAAAAGTTAGTATGGCATCTTTTGAATATGTAAAAAAACGTCTAGGCTCTATGGAAGAAGATAGAGGAACTTGGGAAACTCATTGGCAAGAAATTCTTGACTATGTTATGCCAAGAAAAGCAGACGTTATAACTTTAAGAACTCGTGGTGAAAAAAGAACAGAAGTTTTATATGATAGTACAGCTATTACTGCTAACAATTTATTAGCGGCATCATTACAAGGTACACTTACATCTCCATCATTAGCATGGTTCTCAATTAAATTAAGAGATGAAAATCTAAATCAAAATAGAGAAGTTGCTTTATGGTTAGAAGATACTGCAAAAAGAATGTATGACACTTTTAACGAAACAAATTTTAATACAGAAGTACATGAATTATATCTTGATCTATGCTCAATAGGTACAGGTGCAATTTTTGTTGAAGAAGGTAAAAAAGGTTTTGATACAGATGGTATTCATTTTAATTGTTTACATATTGCAGAATATTATATTCAAGAAAATATAAATGGAAAAGTAGATACACTTTATAGAAAATATAAATTAACAGCTAGACAAGCTGTTCAAGAATTTGGTGAAGAAAATTTAGGTGAAAAAATTTTAAAAGCGGCAAGAGAAAAACCAGAAAAGAATTTTACATTTATTCATGCTGTAGAACCAACAGAAGATTACGAAAGAGCAACAGGAAAATCTACAACTAAATTACCATTCCATTCATGTCATGTTTGTGAAGAAGATAAAATGGTTGTTAGAACAGGTGGTTATAATGAGTTTCCATATTTAGTACCACGTTGGTCAAAAGCAACTGGTGAAATTTTTGGAAGATCACCATCATTTAATGCATTACCAGATATTAAAACTTTAAACAAAGCAGTTGAAATTGGATTAAAAGCATGGGCTAAAGCAATTGACCCACCACTACTTGTTCAAGATGATGGAGTAATTGGTAGAGTTAGAATGACACCTGCTGGAATTACAGTTGTTAGAAATGACGGTGCTGTTAAACCATTACAAATTGGTTCTAATTGGCAAATAACTGACATGAAAGAAAACCAATTAAGAACTGCTATTAGACAAGCATTTTATTCAGACCAATTACAATTACAAGAAGGCCCACAAATGACAGCAACAGAAGTTCAAGTTAGATATGAACTTATGCAAAGATTACTTGGGCCAACATTAGGTCGTTTCCAAACTGAATTTTTAAATCCATTAATTGAAAGAGTATTTGGAATTATGTTTAGAGCAGGTGCTTTAATGCCTGCACCAGATGTTATTCAAGACACTACAATTGATGTAGAATATGTTGGGCCATTAGCTAGATCACAAAGAATGGAAGAAGCAGTTGCTATAGAAAGATTATATACTTTAGCAATGAATATTGCACAAGTTGATCCTGCTATTATGGATAACATAGATCACGATAACGCAATTAGAATGAGAGCAAAATTACTTGGCGTACCTAAAACTGTTTTAAGAGGCAAAGATCAAGTTGATGAAATGAGAGCCGCACAAGCAGAAGCACAACAACAAGCGGCAATGGCACAACAAGCACAACAAGAAGCACAAGTAGCTAACACACAAGCTGATGCAACTAAAAAATTATCAGACCCTAATGTACAATCCGCTATGGGAGATATGGCAGATGATATGGGTATGTCTGATATGATGGGATAATATGGCAGATCAAGATACTGATCTAAAACAATTAAAACAACAATACAAAATTACATTTTCATCTAAAGAAGGTGAGAAGGTATTAGCAGATTTAACGTCTGCTTATTATCATAGAAGTTCATTTAAAGAGAACCCATATGAAACAGCCTTTCGTGAAGGACAACGATCGGTATTAATCAGAATAATCAATTTAATAAAGGAGAATAAAAATGTCTGATGAACAAACGACCACTAATGACAATCCAGCAGTAGAAACTCAAATAGCTGATGCAGTACAAGGCACAGTTAATACAGTTCTTGGATCAGAAAGTGATAATCAAAATGATTGGAGATCAACACTTTCAGAAGATTTAAAAAATGATCCAACTTTATCAAACTTTAAAGATGTAGAAAGTCTTGCTAAAACTGTAGTACATCAACAAAAAGTATTAGGTAGCAGAATACCATTACCTAAAACTGATGAAGAACGTAACGAACTTTATAATAAATTAGGCAGACCAGAAGATGCTAGTAAATATGAAGTTAATATTCCAAATGAAATGGCAGAATTTATGCCTAAAGAAGATATTGAACAATTTAAAAATGTTGCTCATAAAATTGGATTAAATAACGAACAAGTAAATGCATTAATGGAATTTCAAGTTGGTGCAACTAAAGCTAGTTTAGATAATCAAGGCGCAATTCTTAATCAAGAAAAAGAAAAATCAACAGAAGTTCTTAAAAAAGAATGGGGTTATGATTATGATAAAAATGTAAGGGCGGCACAAAGAGCATTAAATGTTTATGGTGATGCAGATTTACAACAACTTTTATCTGAAACATCTGCTGGAAATAATCCTGCTGTAGTAAAATTTTTAGCAACTATTGGTAAAGAAGTAACAGAAGATATGGCTCAAAATACTACTAATAATAGATTAGCTACATCTCCGTTAGATGCTAAAGAAGAAATTAATAATGTTATGGCTGATACAAGTCATGCTTATTTTAATCCATCACACCCAAACCATGAAATTGCTGTAGAAAAAATGCGACAATTACATGAAAAAGTGTATGGTAAATAAGTCACAAGTGTGATATTATTACAACAATATATTTGCCCGCAAGGACAACAAATGTATAAGTCATGTTGACTATAAAACCGTAGTGATTGTATCGTTATTACAATAAGGTTTCCCAGAAATGGATAAAGACCGATTAATTAGAATATAGTTTAATACATTTGTATTATGCTCTCTATTCTTAACTTTTAAATAAGGACTAAATAACATGAGTACACAAATAACAACAGCTTTTGTAGAACAATACAAAAGTAATGTGTTCCATCTTGCACAACAAAAAGGTTCAAGGTTAAGAGGTGCGGTTAAATCTGAAACGGTAACTGGTACATCTCATTACTTTGAAAGAATTGGTGCAACTGCGGCACAAGTAAGAACAACAAGACATTCTAACACACCTCAAATTGACACGCCTCACTCAAGAAGAAAAGTGACGCTTGCTGATTACGATTGGGCAGATTTAATTGACCAAGAGGATAAAGTAAGAATGTTGATTTCACCTCAATCTGAATATGCGAAAGCTGGTGCTTACGCTATGGGTAGAGCAATGGATGACGCAATTATTGCGGCCGCTTCTGGCAATGCATTTGGTGGAGTAGCTGGTGCTACTTCTGTTGCATTACCTGCTGGTCAAAAAATTGCAGTAGGCACTACTTCTCTAACAGTTGCAAAACTTATTGCGGCTAAAGAGATTTTAGATGCTTCTGACGTTGATCCAGATGAAACTAAATACTTGGTTTGTTCAGCTAAAGAGATTACTTCTCTATTAGGTGATGACAAAGTAACTTCTGCTGATTACAATTCAGTAAAAGCACTTGTTGCAGGCCAAATTGATAGTTTCATGGGCTTTAACTTCATCAGAACTGAAAGAATTGCGGCTTCTGGCGGAGATAATCTAGCACTTGCGTTCACTCAATCAGCTATTGGTCTTGCTCTTGGAAAAGACATTGCTACTAGAATATCTGAAAGAGATGACAAGAACTACGCAACTCAAGTATTCCTATCTATGACGATTGGTGCTACTAGAGTTGAAGATGAAAAAGTTGTAGAAATCGCTTGTAACGTATAATATACTTATACTTACAATTTTTTACAAAGTGGGGCGTTGAAATATACGCCCCATACAATATTTAAAAAGGATTTATGGCTACAGAAGTTTCAATTTGTTCAAACGCATTAAGAAGATTAGGAGATGATCCTATTACATCTCTTACAGATGATACTGAAAGAGCAAGACTTTGTAATTCATTTTATCCAGATGCAAGAGATGCAGTATTAAGATTACACACTTGGAACTTTGCAGTTACAAGAGCATCATTAGCACAATTAGCAACAGCACCCGCTTATGGGTTTGCATATCAATATTCACTTCCTTCTGATTGTTTAAGAGTATTACAAATGGAAGAACCTCATTTTATTTTTAAAGTAGAAAACGTAGCTACTCACGGTAGAGTATTATTAACAGATGAAGGTACTGCAAACATTATGTATGTTGCAAGAATTACTAATACTACTTTAATGGATAGTATGTTTGTTGATACACTTACTGCAAAATTAGCTACAGATTTAGCTTATCCTGTTACAAATTCTGTTCAATTACAAACTCAAATGCAGAAACTCTATGAATATAAACTTTCGGAAGCCCGTAGTGTTGATGGACAAGAAGGATTTATTGATGATCTTGTTTCTGATACATTTACAACTTTCCGAAGATAATGGCTAGAGTACATCCTTTTCAAACTAACTTTACTGCTGGTGAATTAACACCAAAACTTGCAGGCCAAATTGATTTTAAAAAATACAATAATGGCGTTGAGATAATGGAAAACATGACAGTATTTCCACAAGGCGGTGCATCAAGAAGATATGGTACTAGATATGTAGCACCAGTTAAAGATAGTTCTAAAGTAACTAGATTAATTCCTTTTGAATTTAATGTTGAGCAATCATATGTATTAGAATTTGGAGATCAATATATTAGATTTTATAAAGATGATGGTCAAATAGTTTCTGGTGGTTCTCCATATGAAATATCTACAAATATTACAGAAGATAAATTATTTGAAATACAATTTACACAATCAGCAGACGTTATGTATATTGTACATGAAAGTTTACCTCCACAAAAATTATCAAGATTAGGTCATACTAATTGGACATTATCAACAGTACAATTTGAAAATGGCCCGTTTTTAGATAAAAATACAGGATCAATAACTTTTACTTCATCTCAACATACTGTTGGAACAGGAAGAACTTTAACTGCATCTGGTTCTGGTTTTGGTAAAGATAATAATGGTTTTCATTCAACTGATGTTGGAAGAAGTATTTTAATGAAAGATGGTGATGGTGTTATTACAGGATATACTTCTGCAACAGTTGTTACTTGGGAAGTAAAAAAAGATTTAGGTGCATCAACAGCTACAACAGAATGGGCATTAGGTGCTTGGTCTGAACACACAGGATATCCTAAAACAGTTTCATTTTTTGAACAAAGATTAGTATTTGGTGGTAGTACATATTATCCACAAACTATATGGGCATCTGAAAGTGGTTTTTATGAAAAATTTGATACAGGTGCAGGTGATCCTGCAGATGCATTTATTTATACTATTGCCGCTAACAAAGTAAACACTATAAGATGGTTAGCACCCGCTAGAGATTTAATTGTAGGTACTGCTGGTGGTGAATTTAAAGTTGGAAAGCCTGCTGGTGAGCCTCTACAACCCGATAACGTACAGATTACACAACAAACTACTTATGGTGGTTATACAACACAACCTATTCAAATTGGTAACGCTGTATTATTTTTACAAAGACAAAGAAAAAAGATTAGAGAATTTTCTTATAGATTTGAAGATGATGCATATCTTGCACCAGACATGACATTGCTTGCTGAACATATTACAGGTAATGGAATTATTGATGTTGATTATGCACAAGAACCAGAAAGTATTTATTGGGCAGTAAGAGAAGATGGTACTTTATTAGGTATGACTTACCAAAGAGAAGAAGATGTTATTGCTTGGCATAGACATATTATTGGTGGTTCATTTAAACAAACTTTTAATGCGGCAACTGATGTTACACCTAAAACAACTGATCCTCTTTTTAATGGTTTTATTACAATATCTGGTCATGGTTTTGTTACAGGTGATAAAGTTTTATATAGCGCAAACGGTGGAACTAAAATTGGTGGCTTACAAGATAATACTTATTATTATGTTATAGCAAAAGACGCTAACAATATTGAATTTGCAGAAACATATCAACAAGCAAAAGATAGAACTGTAATACAAATATCTGCTGGTGTTGGTACACAAAATATACAATCACAAGCTAAAGTTAAATCTATTTGTACTATTTCAGAAGAATTAGAAAATCAAACATGGATTATTGTTGAAAGAAAAATAAACAATGGCATAGTAAAATATGTTGAATATTTAGATAAAAATGTAAATATGGATAGTTGTTTATCTACAACTGTAAATGCTAGTAGTACAACAATAACAGGATTAAATCATTTAGAAGGTGAAAGTGTACAAATACTTATTGGTGATGCTGTATATCCAAATCAAATAGTTACAAGTGGAGAAATATCTGTTAGTTTATCACCAAATACAGGTTATAAATCTTTAGAAGTTGGTCTTGGTTTTGTATCTCAACTTAAGACTATGAGAGTAGAAGCTGGCGCATCTGCTGGTACTGCACAAGGTAGAAAAAAGAGATATAATGAAGTTATGGTAAGATTACATAAAACAGTAGGAATTAATATAAATGGAGATCAATTACCATTTAGAACATCATCCACTCCAATGGGTCAAAATATTAAAGAATTTACTGGAGATAAAAGAGTAATTAATCTAGGATGGGATCGTGACGGACAAATAATTATAAAACAAGAACAACCATTACCTATGACAGTATTAGGAATAACAGGAACATTAGTAACAAGTGATTAAGGAGATTAAATAATATGGCATGGCAAGTATTGGCCGCAATGGCCGCAAGTACAGCAGTTACGTTGATGGGTCAACGTCAACAAATGAAAACTATGAAAGCAAATGCGGCTTGGCAAAATTATGAAAATGAACTTTCATTTCAATATGAGAAACAAAAGACATTAAAAGCACAAGCTAAATTAATGAGCAAACAAAGAGCCGCTATAGGTGCATCTGGCGCACAATTTACTGGTTCACCATTAATTGTAGCTAATGCAGATTTTGAAGAATTTGAAAATGATTTATGGTATATGGAAAAAAGATTTTTTGTTCAAAGTGCGGCAAGAGATGCTGAACTAACAGGATTACTTACAGCCCAAAAATATAAAATGGGTGCAACATTATTATCTGGTGCATCTAGTGGTGTAAATTATAAATATGGAAATACAGCCGCAAAAACCACAGGAACTACAACATAATGATATATTTAATCAAAGTTTGGGATGGTATGGAAAAAATATTTGAGGGATACTCAAGAACTGATCCTAGTGTTAATAAAAGTTTTAATGCATGGACAGATAAAACAAATGAACAAGGTACAACTACAAAAGTAGATTTTACACCTGCTAGATATAGGCTTACATATGAAACTGCCTAGATATACAAGTCAAAATTCATCTGGTGTTGTTTCTAGTAATAGATCATTAACAACTGGTACTCAAACTGGTAGTGCTATTGCTGATATAGGTGCATTAGCTTTAAATAAAGTTGCTGAATATGGTGCAATGAAAAATAACCATGAAGCAAAATTAAGAAGATTAGATATTAACACTAATAAATCTTTATCAGACAGTATGATGTTTGGTAAAGTTTCTGAATTTGAAAATAGTTTAGAAACTAGAGAAGATTTTTTAACTCCAGAAAATTGGTTATTAGATTTTGACAAGCAATCAAAAGGATGGGAAAAAGAATTTAAAACAGGTTTAGATGAGCAAACTTGGAAAGAGTATCAACCTTTATATTATCAAAAGTTTTTTGAAAGTAAAAACAAAGTTGTTAAAGCAGTAAATAATCAAAAGTTAAAAAATGCAGGTCATGCTTTTAATCAAGCAATTGATACATTTCAAAAATCAGTAGAAAATTCTACATCTTTAAATGAAATGGAAGCACAATATGAATTATTTACTGAAATACATTTAAAAGACAATGTTAAAACTAATCTATTTGATGCAGATAAATTTAATGAAGCTAAAGATCAAGCTAAACAATTTACAAATATAAAATACACAATGTTTCAAGCAACAGAAGGTTTAGATATTTTATCACCTAATGGTAGCAAAGAAATAGATTGGAATAATGTTGTATCAAGATTAAAAAATAAAGAATTTAAAATGTTAGATATTGACGGTAATGAACTTACTGTAGATGATGAATTAAGAAAAAGTTTAATTAAAGATGCTACTGAAAAATTTACTACTCAAGATTCTTTACACACTTCTCAAAAACAAGAAAAAGATAGAAATATAAAAATGGATTTTACTAATAAAATTGTTGGATTAGAAATGGGAACAAAAGAAGGTGAAGAAAATGCTAAAACATTTTTAAACGATTTAAAGAATTCAAATTTAGAACCAAAAGATAAACTTACTTTAAAAAATGCATATCTTACTGCATTATCTAATAAAAAATCAGGTAAAGCTACTTATGATAGTGTACAAGGTCAACAAACTGCAACTATACTAACTTATTTAGTAGGCTCTGGTGTTATGGATACAGATGAAGAAAGACAAGCTATTTGGGATGCATTAGGTGTAGGTTTAATTAAAAATGAAAAAGCAATGACTTTATTAAAAGATAGTTTATCTTTAACTAAAGACAGAAATGCATATAAAAAAGGTATAATGACAAGAGCAACTTCAATGTTATTAAAAGAAGTTGGTGCAGGTGAAGGTCTTGGTACAATGCTTCAAAGTTTAGGAAATACACAATTAACTATTGAACAAAGACAAGCTATGCTTCAACAAATTGTAGATAGTGGTCAGCTTACAAAAGAAGCCTATGAAGCTATGAATAATATGTTTAGAATTGTCGCAGAAGGTGAACGTAAAGGATTTACATATGAAAATATGTTAATGAATAACAAAAGTCCAAATTACATTATGAATGATATAATTACTGCTTACAAAGAACCAGTTACTCAAGCAAATTTAAACACTTTAAAACAAAAAATTTCTGGTATTCAAGCAGATATATCAATAGATAAAAATTATTATATTATGCCATCAGAGTATTTTATAAATAAAACAGCTTCAAATGCTAATTTAATTATGCCTCAAAAATTAGAAGGAGAAGATATTTTTACTTATATTAAACGTGCTAAAAAATTAGTTAAAACAAACGATCAATTACCAAGTTCTATAACTGGAAAAACTGTTGAAACTTTAGATTTATCTGATTTGAATATAGTACCCACTTTTGGAGATTAATGAAATTAACAGCGTTACAATTATCGCAAGCTGGCTTTAGCGCAGATACAGTAAAATCTTACGTTGATAGTCAAGTTCCTTTATTAGAAAAAGCAGGTTTTTCTAAAAATGAAATATACCAATCATATGGTGTTACTCAATTAAATCCTGCAATTACAGACACAGATATGCAGGGAGATACAACTGCTATTAATAATCAACATATTGAAATGGGGAAAATATCTTCTGTAATGAAAAAAAATCAATCTGATATTGAAAATAAAGTTGCAGAAACAAATGTAACATCAGATGGAGAATATAAAATTAAAAATCTTACAATAGATAAATTAACATCAGATAGTCAAAAAGATATAACAAACAAAATTAGTGAAGCATATAAATTATTTAAAACTGATGATGAAGGTAGAGTTGGTCATGTTAGTAATTATATGGAAACTCATTATCCAAATGTTATTTATGATAAAAAAGCACTTTTAAATAATGAAGATTTATCTGTAGCTGAAAATGTTTTAAATGAAGATCAGCAAGCACTTATGAAAGGTGTTGAAGCACAAGACATACTTGGAGGAAATATAGGTTATAACAAAGATCAAAAAAGATATGTATTTGATGATGGTTTTGAAAAAGCAGTAGAACAAACAGAACAAAAATTAAAATCAGCTAAAAAAGCAAAAAAGTATAAAATATTAAATACTCCAAATTCAACAGGAGAAAAAAGTCAATCAATTTTAAATTTTGCTACAAATAAATTTGGATGGAATAAATTACAAGAAATGCATATTAATGAATTTGTATCATTTATATCTGCTTTAGAAAGTAATAATAGAAATATTAATAATCAAAATAGTACAGCCGCAGGTTATTTTCAACATACAAAAGAAAATTTTAGAACTGCTTTAAATAGATATAAAAATATTAAAAGAAAAATAGATAAAAATTACCAAGTAGAAAAATGGGTTACAAGAGCATATCAACATGAAGATGTTACAAGATTATCTGATGATGAACAAAGAGCAATAACAATAGCACATTATTTAGAAATGCCTTCAAGTACAAAATACAATCGTGCAGGTTCAGATGAATATTTAAAATTAATTGCAAATGGTGATGTTGATGCAATGAAAGAATTTTATATACAACATCATCATGCTGATTATGAAAAAGTAGAAGATATACAAGCAGGTGATGGTCAAGAATATAAATTACGAGATAATCAAGCATTAAGAGATAGAACAAATGAATATTTTGATCTTTGGGGTACTACAAATTATGATTATGAAACTGGACAAATGGCATTTTTTGGTAATGAAACTAATGTTGTAAAAGCAATAGAAAAAATACCTTTAGTTGGAGATAAAGTTATAGATGCTTTAGGTGGTAAAGGTTATTACAACGTATTTACAAATGGATACGAGCAATCTGTAAATGGTTTAATGGATAGATTTTTTCAAATAATGATTGATGATCCAGATGGAGATATGGCTGATGCTATTAAGCGTAATTTTATGTATCAAGAACAAAGTTTTGCTAAAGAGGTAATACAATCTGTTGTAACAGTAGTAAATGATTTACCTTTTATGGCGGCAGGTTGTTTTGCGGCTAGTGGAGGTGCAGTAGCTAGTTCTGGAGGTATGGCTATACCTGCTGTTCCTGTTGTTTGTGGTGCTGGTGGTTTTGCATTACCAGAAGTTTTAAGATCAGCATATATGAGAGCAATAGAAGATAATTTTAGTGGTACATTTTCTGAATTTTTATCTTCTTATATGGATAAAAAAACTGCAATGGTTGCAAATAAAACTGCACTTACAGGTGGTGTTAGTATGGGTGCTGGATCAATGGTTCAAAAAGCAACTGGAAGTGTTATTAAAAGATTAGCAACTGAAACAGCTATTATGACAGAATTAGGTGCAAGATTAGATGGTCATGTTCCTACTTTAAGAGATTTTGCTCATGCAGGTGTTTTGATATTTGGTATGCATGGTGCTACTAGAGGTATCCAAAATTTAAAAGATATTTATACAAGATTTTCAATACATCCTAAAGACCTTATTGTAATGGCAGAAAAAGATACAAGTATTAGATTACAACTTGAAAAAGGTGAAATACCAATAGAATTTACAGAAGGTGCTAAAACAGTAATACAAAAATTAGAAACTCAATCTAACATTAAATTATTACCACCACCTAAATTTAAAAATAACGAAATTGTAAATATAACAACATCTGGAACAGAAGTTGGTAAAATTGTAAACAAAGAAGTTATTAATGGACAAGTAGTTTTAATAGTTGAAAAACCTAATGGTGCTAAAATACCTATATTAGAAAGTGAAGCAAGAAAAGCACCTACTACAAAAATAGAAGTAAAAATAGAAGGTGATACAATTAGAATTAATCCTAAAAAAAATGAATCTTTTAAAGAACAAAAAGAACAAGGTTTATATAATCAAGATATTATTGAAGTAACTAAAAATGCAGATAATATTTTTACAGAAGGAACATTCAAATCTACACCAGACACAGTTATAAGAGAAACAGGAACGGGTAAAAAAATAATTACTCAAGATGGTAAAACTATTGCTAATGAAACAATTACTATTCAATCTAAATTTTACCCTAAATTAAAAGCTGAATTTAAAAATAGTGTAGAGCAAAAATCTAATTTTAAAGATGCAAATGATATTATAAAACAAAGGTATGTTAAGTTATCTTCTAAAAATAAAAAAGCAGAAATTTTATATGCAGTAGATAGTGGTGGTAAATCTGGCTTTAAATTTCCTAGAATGGTTTTAAGAATTGGTGATGAAAATGTAGCTATCCCTAGATCAGCATATGAAAATTTAATTAGATTTGAGGAAAAAAGTCAAATTAAAACTGCTGAAATAATGGGTTCAGATACAACGCAACCCATATTGTTTTTACATCCAGAAACAAATAAAATTTTAGCAACTATTAAACCAGAAAAACTTAATGGTGTAATAGAAGGACAAGCAAACAATTATTTTCACACTTTAAAAGATAAAGAAGGATTACATTTTGATAGAGTAAACAGTAGTAGAGATGGTGATAATTGGGGAATACCTAGAGATATTTTTGTAGAAGCAAATAAACTATTACCAGTAGATAATAGTAGTAATGCGTCTGCATGGAAAGGATTGTTTAATTCATCAAAAGGATTAGACATGATTGATCTTGTAGAATTATACAAAGTATTTGTAAATAAATCACCAGAAATAAAAAACCTACCAGAAGGTTTAAATGGTTATTTCCAATTTAAAGGAAAGAAATCACCTAGAATAGTTATTAACGAAGCATTACAAAAAAACCCAGAACAATTTATGATGACGTTTGCGCATGAATTAGGACATTTAATTGACTACTTACCAAATGCTACTTTAAAAAGAGGTAACATATTAGGTTCAATAGCTGGTTTAAAAAGTTATATGAACAAATGGATTGACGGTAAAAATGAAGGATTTAAACCTTTTAGCGCAAAAGAAATAGAGGCAATGAAAAAAGAATCTATAAAAGAAGCTAAAAAAATTGAAAAAAAAACAGATACAGAAATTACACAATTAGAAATTACACCAGATAGTATTCTTAAAATTTTTAATGATGCGGCCGCTAGAGATAAAATCAATCCAGATTTTTATAATGCGTTTGTTAAATTAGATGGTGCTATTAAAAAATTAGTAGTTAAGGATGCAATGAAAGGTTTAATGTCACCTCATTTAAAAGCTATTGCAGATAAAATTAATGGTAAACCTACAGATGCTAGATTAACAGAAGAAGCATACAAAATATTTAAGAAACGATTTGAAAAAGAATTAAAAGAAAGAAATTTAGTAAACAAAGAATGGATTACTACAGAACTTAAAAATTTATCTATGAGATGGAAACCATTTGATAGAAATGCTAGAGCAGATTACACAGCATATAGAGATGGGCCAAGAGAACTAATGGCTGATTTTATGATGGCGTTTATGTTAAGACCACAATGGGTTAAAAACAATGCACCTAAAACTTGGGAAATGTGGATGTATCATATGGAAGCTAGACCAGAAGTAAAAGCAAATTGGTCAAGATTACAAGATCAATTAAAATCTGGCCCAGATGCTAGATTAGGAGAAGTTATTACTAAAATTGGTGATATGTTTAGAGAAACTAATAAAGAAATAGATAGTGCTATTCAAAAATCATGGAAAGAAAATAAAATAGATCAAGCACGTCTTGAAGCTATAGATCATTATTCTTGGCTTTATAGAAGATTTAAAGGAACTGGTAATGATAGATGGCATAGCCCATTAGCTATGGAAGTAAACTGGTCTGTTGAAAATTACAGATACCGTCATGCCGCATTAAAAAGATATGCAGGTGATATGCAAAGATTAGTAATTAAACCAGCATTTGAAAAAGGATATGATAATATTGATATTGGTAGAATGTTAATGCTTAAAAATTTAGCAGAAAGTACACAAAGAAAAGATATGGTTAGTTCATTAGGTATAATGAAAGCTGATCCTAAATTAGCTGAAATGTTAGGAAATAGAACTGCAAAAGAACTTTATGATTATTTAGCTAAATTACATCCAGATTTAGTTCATATAGCAAATGATTTTTATAAAGTAAGACAAGATTTAGTTATTCCAGAATTAAAAAAAAGTGGAATGTATGATGCAGAGTTTATGGCAAATATTGAAAATAATATTTGGTATGTAACAAATAATGTTAAAGATTATCTAATTAAAAGATTAGAAAAATATGGTGAAAATGCAATAGCTACAAGAAGTGTAAAAGCATCTAAAGGTACATTTAAAAATATTCAAAATGTATTAGATGCAACAATAGAAAAAGATATGCTTTTAATTGTTGAAGCTAGAAGGCATAGAACAATGGCTTTAACTGTTCAATATTTAAAACAAAATAAATCATGGATGGAAAAATTTGCTAAAAAAAAAGGAGAACCATCTGATAAAGTTATTTATAAACCAAAATATCTTGGTAAAGGAAGATTTGAAACTCCAGAAAAAGGTATGCAAACTTTTAGTTATTTAAAAAATGGAAAATTAGAAGTTTACCATGTTAATAAATATGTAGCAGAAGGTTTTAAAGAGATGCATGATTATAATTTAATGTTAAAATTTATGAGTGGTACTGGTGATTTATTTAGAAAAGGGTTTACAGAATATAACGTACCTTTTTGGCCAGTAAACTTGGGTAGAGATTTAAACAGATCAGTTAAATTATTACCTAACGCAAGATATTTTGATATAGCTGGAAAAGGTAAACATTCTTTAGTTAAATATTACATTAAAGCAATAAAACCTGCATACAAATCACTTTTTAGAGAAGGTACTGAACTTACAAGATGGATGGAAACAGAAGGATTTTTAATTTCTTCATTAGAAGGATTTAAAGGACAAGCTGGTGGAAAAGCATATAGAAAAGGTATGGATCAAGATACTTATCAGATTGAAAAACTTTTAGGTGAAATAAAAAAGAAAGAAGGTTTTGATTTATTTTACGAAAAAACATTTGGAGATTTATTTAAACGATTTCAATTATCAGCTAGAATGTTTGAACGAATACCTAAAATTGGTGGAACAATGTATTTAAAAGATATGGTTAAAAGAGGTGAAATATCAATGTCTGATAAAGAAATGATGATAAGAATTCAAAGTGAAGTAGGATCACCTAATTTTTTAAGAACAGGTCAAATGCATCCATTGTTAAATAATATGTTTTTATATTCTAACGCATTTAAAGAAGGTTGGAGAGCAGATTATACTAGAACAAAAGAAGCACCTGCTTCTGTTATAAGTAAATTTATAGCTTATAATGCTATGCCTAAAGTTTTACAAAAATCTCTTGAATTAGGTATAGGTGGCGCAACATTAGGATATGCATATAAATATGGAGTTTCAGAATGGGATAAAGTAAATTACATTCCAATAGTATTAGGTGAAACACCAGATGGTAGAATTATATATTTAAGAATACCACAAGATGAAACATCAAGATTAATAAATGGTATTTTGTATAAAATAATGGGAACTGGTGATGAAGAAGGGTCAGTTCTTGAAACACCTGCTGATATGTTTGGATATTTAGGTTCTTCTGGATTACCTTCAATGAACCCTACTTTTAAATTAATAAGTGATCTTTGGGGTGAATTAAATGGTACTACTCCATATGATGATTTTAGAAATACTAAAGCAGTTGATGCTACGGTTGATAAAGCTGATGACGCAAGAAGAACTAAAGAGTTATTAAAATGGTTTTTTAATACTTATTCTGGTCAAGGTTTTTATAAATTTGAAAGTAATGATGAAAAAGAAATTATGACCGATTTAGAAAAAATATTTGGAACTCCAATATTAGGTAGAGTTTTAAATAGATTTATTAAAATAGGTGATAATCCAGCAGTAGGATATATTAAAGAAGGTGTTAAAGTATGGGAAAAAGAACAAGCTAGAATTAAATTAGATTATGATGAAGGTATTGTAAATCTTTTAAATGGAAAAGAGTTAAGTGATAAACAAATATTTGCTTTATCAGTTAGAGCAGAAAATATAAAAAGTAATTCAGTTCTTATAGCGGCATTAGCTTCTCAAGCAGGTGCAACTACTTTATTACAAGAGTTTATACATGAAGATGACCCTAGAAAACTGGCTATTATGATGCAAAGATTAATTGAAATATCTCAAAAAACTGATAATGAGTATCCTATTAACTTTATTAAAAAGGAAAAATCTGATAAAATAGAAGAATAATATGACTATTAGTACAACAATTATAAAAAATTCTTATTCTGGTAATGCTTCTCAAACAGTATTTCCTTACACTTTTAAGATAAGTGTAGATGCTGATATACAGGTTATTTTAAGATCAGCATTAGGTACAGAAACAGTTAAATCTATATCTACAGATTATACAGTTAGTGGTGCAGGTGATGCAAATGGTGGTAATATTACTATGGTTGTTGCACCAGCAAGCGGTGAAACACTTGTTATTAGACGTGCTACAATACAAACTCAAACTATTGATCTTGTTGAAAACGATCCTTTCTCTGCTGAAACAGTAGAAGGTGGATTTGATAAATCAGTTTCATTAGTACAAGAAATTCAAGAAGAAGCAGATAGAGCAATTAAATTATCAAGAACAAATACAATGGCCTCAACTGAATTTACGGTTGATGCAGTTACTAGAGCAGGTAAAATTTTAGGATTTGATAATGCTGGTGAACTTGTTGTATCACAAGAATTAGGGTCATTTAGAGGTAATTGGACAACAGGAACTACTTATGCCGCTAGAGATATTGTAAAAGATACTTCTAACAATAATATTTATTTATGTAATACAGGTCACGTAGCATCTGGATCACAACCTATTTCAAGTAACACAGATGTTGCTAAATGGGATTTATTAGTTGACGCTTATTCTGCAACTGCATCTGCTACTGCGGCCGCTTCAAGTGCTAGTGCGGCTTCTACATCAGAAACAAATGCGGCAACGTCTGCAACTACTGCAACTACTCAAGCTGGAATTTCAACTACACAAGCTGGTATATCAACTACTCAAGCTACTGCATCTGCGGCTAGTGCTACTGCGGCTCAAACTGCTCAAACTGCGGCAGAAGCGGCATTAGATAATTTTGATGACAAATTTTTAGGTGCTAAAGCATCTGACCCTACATTAGATAATGATGGTGATGCATTAACAGACGGTGCATTATATTTTAATACTACAGATGATGTTATGAAAGTTTACGACTTGACTAACACTACATGGAGGCAAATACAATTATCAACATCAGACCAAGCAAATGTAAATACAGTTGCGGCTGATTTATCTGGTTCAAACACAATAGGAACTGTTGCAACTAACATTGCAAATGTCAACACAACAGCAACTAACATAGCGAATATAAACACAACTGCTGGAATAGATACTGAAATAACAAATGTTTCTGGAATAAGTGCGGCAATTAGTGCAGTTAATTCAAATTCAACAAATATAAATGCAGTTAATGCAAACAGTACAAATATAAATTTAGTAGCGGCAAATGATACTAACGTAACAAATGTTGGAACTAACATATCTTCAATTACAACTGCGGCAAACAACCTTGCAGACATTAATGCTTTTGCAAATATCTATCTTGGCCCAAGTGCTACAGCACCTACGCAAGACCCAGATGGTTCAGCATTAGATGTAGGTGATTTATATTTTGATACTACTTCACAAACTATGAAAGTTTACTCATCAAGTGGGTGGACTGCGGCAGGTTCAAGTGTAAATGGTACTGCTAGTAGATATACGTATTCAATATCATCATCAACTACTACTGTAACAGGTGCGGATAATTATGGTCAAACTATGGCATATGATGCTGGTTATCTTGATGTATATCTAAATGGTGTAAAACAAGTAAATGGAGTTGATGTTACTGTTACATCTGGAACTTCTATTGTTTTTGCTACTGCAATAGGTACAGTTGGAACTGATACTGTAGATGTTATTGCATATGGAACATTTAATTTAGCTAATTTTAGTGTTAATGATGCAACTGATGTATCAACTGCTGGTATTACAGATGGTCAAGTATTAACTTGGAACGCATCTGGTAGTTCATTTGTAGCAGGAAATGCTAGTAGTGCAGAAGTATATGGATTTAGTGTTAATGGTAATGGTGAGTTAATAGTAACTACTACAGGTGGCGGTGCAGACAATATAGATGAGGCTAGTTATGCTTCATTTGATGATGTCTTGTTTGCGGCATCTGGCTTTACTTTTAGCATTGATAGTAATGGTAATTTAATCTCAACAATTTAATTGAAACAAAAACAAAAATAGGATAAAAGGAGAACAATATGGCAACAATTAATTTAGGTTCTATAAAATTTAACTGGAAAGGTGCTTACGCAGGTGGTACTGCTTATGCAGTAGATGACGTTGTATCATACAATGGATCATCATATGTTTGTATTTTAGCATCAACTGGTAACTTACCAACTAACGGAACTTACTTTTCAGTAATGTCACAAGCTGGTACAGATGGTACTGACTTAGGAACAACTTTAACAACACAAGGCGATATACTTTACAGAGATGGAAGTGGATTACAAAGACTTGGTGCAGGAACTTCTGGTCAAGCATTAATTACTGGTGGTACTGGTGCTAATCCTTCATGGGGTTCAGCAGGTGGAATTAAACAAGTAATAACTGGAGAAAGTTCAACTAATTTTCAGCAAACTTCTCCAAGTAATTCTACTAAATATTTTCCAAGTTCAAATAAAATAAGTGCAACAATTACACCATCATCAACAAGTTCTAAAATTCTTGTTCAAGCAATATCAACTTGTAGATGTGATGATGCTGCTTCTGATGGATCAGTAGGAATACTTATAAAAGAAAGTATTTCTGGTGGTTCTACTACTAATATAGTTGGTCATAATACTGCTCATTATGCTAGTGGTTTGTATTTTTCAGATAATGTTGCTTCAAATTTTAGAATTAGATTAGTTGAATTTGCATTAAGGTCGCCAAATACTACAAGTGCGATTACTTATGAAGTAGGAATTATGGGTTATGATGTAGGCAATTACATGGAACTAAATAATGAAAATTCAACTGGAAGAATAATAGTACAAGAGGTAACAGTATAATGACAAATAAAATAATTTCAAAAGCAGTAAAGTTAATTAATTCTGATGCAAGTTTTAATATTAGTGGTGGAGATATTGATACTATTCAATGGACAGATGGAACAACACCAATAGCTAAAGCAGATATTGAAGCAAGATTATCTGAAGCTGAAACAGCGTTAAATAATGAAGCTACTGCTAAAGAAAATGCTAAAACAAATAAAGCTACAGCACAAGCAAGTGGTAACACTAAACTATTAGATTTAGGATTAACACAAGAAGAAGCTACAGCATTAACTGGCTACACACCTAGCGAGGATTAATCCTCAATGACTAAAGCAAGAGATATAGCTACAGTTTACACTACAGCAAACACAGCTAACAACTTTGTTAAGACAGATGGTTCTAATCAATTACCTGCTTTAGATGGTTCAAATCTTACAGGTGTTGCAGAAACAAAACCTACTATCAGTTCTATCTCACCAACTACAATAGATAATTCACAAGCAACTATTACAATTACAGGTGCTAATTTTGAGAGTATTCCTCAAGTAGAATTTTTAAATCCTTCAACTGGTATTTGGTATGTTGCAAGTACAGTTACATTTAATAACTCTACATCTTTAACAGCAGTAGTTACTTTATCAGTAGATGCTCAATATAAAATTAGAATAGAAAATCCAAATGGTTTAGCTGTACAATCTGGAACAATACTTACAGTTTCAGATGCACCTACATGGAATACTGCGGCTGGTGATCTTGGTACATTTGCAGGAGATTTCTCTGGAACACTTGCAACACTTTCAGCTACATCAGATAGTGCAATAACTTATTCAGAAGTAGGAAGTAATCTTACAACAGCAAATGTTACTTTAAATACTTCAACAGGTGCTTTGACTACAACTGACTTTGGTGGTACAAGCACAACAGCAACAACATACAACTTTACTATAAGAGCAACAGATGCAGAAAACCAAACAGCAGATAGAAGTTTCTCACTTACATCTAGCTTCGGTGCAACAGGTGGAGGACAATTTAACTAATGGCTAATACATATATAAAACGAACTTGTGATGGAGCATATACATCTACTTTTACTTGGAGTGCTTGGGTAAAACGAAGTACAACAGGAAGTTATCATGGTCTTTTTTGTAATAAAAAAAATGACAGTAATTCCAATAGTAGAGTAAGATTTTATTTTTCAGATGCAGATAGATTAGCTATGGAAGTTAAAGATAGTACCTCTGGTGATGATTCATTTTTTCAAACAAATAAATTATTTAGAGATGTTAATGCTTGGTATCATATTGTTTTAGCTTACGACACAACACAAGGTGCAGAAAATGATAGAATTAAACTTTGGGTTAATAATGAAGAAATTACAAGTTGGGAACAGTTTAACAGAGCAGGTTCTGGTTTTGGAACATTATGGTCTAGTGCTATGGAACATAGAATAGGAACACAAAATTCTAATGCAGGAACTAATTATTATTTTGATGGTTCTATGAGCCATGTTCATTTAACTTATGGCACAGCTTATAACGCAACAGCATTTGGTGAATATGATGCTAATGGTGTTTGGAAAATTAAAACTTCTCCTAGTGTAACTTATGGTTCACAAGGATATTTTGTTTTAAAAGATGGTAATAGTTTAACAGACCAATCTGGTGAAGGTAATAACTTTACAGTTGGTGGTGGTACATTAACTAAAACTGAAGATTCTCCAAGCAATGTTTTTGCTACATTAAATCCTTTAGATGCTTTTAATAATTCTGGTAGAACTTTATTAAATGGAAATAATACATATACTACTTCATCTGGTAATAATAGTGAGGTTGCAGGAACTTTAGCAGCTTCTTCTGGTAAATGGTATTTTGAAACAAAAATAGCTGCACAATCTGGAAGTACAAGTTCAGCAGCAAAATATGGAGTTATTGGAGTTAAAAAAATAGATAAAGGTACTCTTGCAGCAGGTGAAGCTGCTACAATTTATTCAGATGGAAGAAAAAATAATGGTTATGATAGTGTAAGTGGTGCAACACCAGGTTATACATTAAATGATATTGTTCAAGTAGCTTTAGATTTAGATAATAACCAAATATTTTTTGGTTTAAATGGAAATTGGGGAGATAACGCAGGTAATTTTAATCAAACATTTGCAAACGCAACAGCTTTTTATACATCATTATCTACTGTAGGAGATTGGACACCTTATCTTAATAAAAATGTGACAGCAGATAATACTCTTACTTTATCAGCAAATTTCGGCAATGGCTACTTCGGAACAACAGCAGTAGCTAGTGCAGGAACTAACGCAAGTGGAATAGGAATATTTGAATATGATGTACCAACAGGCTATACTGCTTTATCAACAAAAGGATTAAATTTATAATGGCTTATACTACAATTAAAAAATCATCTGATTATTTTAATACTAAACTTTATACAGGTAATAGTTCTTCTCAAGCAATTACTGGAGTAGGTTTTGCACCTGATTTAGTATGGAGTAAGGGTCGTCAAGCAACATCAAGAGGTTTATTCCATGATACAATAAGAGGTGCAACAAAATATATAGATTCAACAAGAAATATAGCAGAAACCACAAACGTACAAGGATTAACAGCTTTTGGTTCTGATGGTTTTAGCTTAGGAACAGCAGGAGAAGTTAATTATAATGGAGATACTTTTGTAGCTTGGAACTGGAAAGCAAATGGTGCAGGTGTAGCTAATACAGATGGTTCTATAAGTTCTACAGTTTCAGCTAATACTACAAGTGGATTTAGTATTGTGTCTTATACAGGTACAGGAACTGACCCAGAAACTATTGGTCATGGTTTAGGTGTTACACCTTCAATGATTATTGTTAAAGATAGAAACACAGCAGGTGGTTGGAGAGTTTATCATAAATCAGTAGGAAATGACAAAGTTTTAGCTTTAGATGGAACTATAGCAGGAACAACTTCAGATGCTTGGAACTCAACTACACCAACACCAAGTTTATTTACTGTAGGTAATGATACTATAACTAATGGAAATGGTACAACTCACATAGCCTATTGCTTCAATGATGTACAAGGCTTCTCAAAATTTGGAAGCTACTTGGGTAATGGTAATGCTGATGGAACATTTATCTATACAGGATTTAAACCTGCTTGGTTTATGGTTAAACAAACTAATGCTGCTGGAAACTCTTGGCATATATTGGATAATAAAAGAGATTCTTTTAATGTGATGGAAAAAAATTTAAGAGCAAATTTATCTAATGCTGAATTTGATACAGGAGTAGATTTTGACTTTTTAAGTAATGGAGTAAAAATGAGAAATACTGATGGTGCTAGTAATAACTTTGGTGGCAGTACATACATCTACATGGCATTTGCCGAACAACCTCTAGTCGGAGATAACCCTGCAACAGCTAGATAGTTAGACTAATTTTTTAATCCAATTACCTTTTTTATCTAAAACCATTGGAAGTAATCTTGGAATACCATCTAGGATAATTCCACAACCAAGTATAAATCTTGTTTTAAAGTTTTTAGCATATTCAAATGCCATTGATTTTTGATTAGTTAAACACCCTACATTCATTCCAAAGAATAGATTGTCTGGATTAGCCCACCAAGAGATTACAAACTTTGTATGATAGTGTCCTTGAACTGCACTCATACCCATAGCTTGTGATACTTTTAAAATATCAGCACTCATACCGTGAGTAAAGAAACACCTTTGATTATTAGACATAGTTAAAGTTAAATTATCTACCCACTTCCATTTTTTAGTACCTAAAAATTCTCCGTAAGATTTAATAAATTGTTTGCTCATTCCAAACTTTAATGCTCGTCTAAATACTAAACTAGAATGATTACTATCTACTTCTGTAACTTCTGGAAATACATTTTCTAATTCTTTAATATATTTTCTTGTTAAAGTAAGTTCATCTCCAGCACTAGGTAAGTCTGGATTACTATCATGCATTGATATAGCATGAAAATCAACACTATCACCTATATTAATAACCTTATCTGGTTTAAATTGTTTTTTTATTTCTTTTAAAAATTCTATGCTATCCTTATGGTGATAAGGAATATGCATATCACTTATTACTAATATTCGCTTGTTCATAATATTCTATTGGTGAACCATCAATAGTTTCCTCCAAGTTTTTTAATTTATCTTTAGGGTCAATAAATTTAACAAGACCATTTTGTATATGTACATCATTTATAATTTCAGTAGGTTCATTCTTACCGTAATTAACAATTACATTTTCAATGATTAACATAACTAAACTTATAGTTTAATTATTTATAATTTGCAACTTCTGATTATAGAGGATAATTCGGTAGCACGTTCTGGAGTTTGAGTAGCCCATTTACTATCTAACATTTCATCTGCGGCTGTATCCCAATCTTCTTCACCAACAGCTTTTAATGCTTTTTTAAATTTAGATACACCACCAATACCTAATTGAAATACCATCTCAATTATGACACATTTGGCTTTAAAATTTATATCACCCGTACCTAATATTTTTTCAGCACCAGATAAAGCAATGTCAAAATCTTCATCAAATTGTTGATCTAATATAACTTTTGAATATTCTTGTCCTTCTTCATATGGGTCACCATCTACTATTAAATGTCCATATCCAATTGTGGCAAAATTAAGACTATCTTTATAAATAGTATTAACATAACCTTCATGTTCTTTAATACGATCTTTTAGTTCTTGGTAATCTTGCATTATATTTTTTTGCCTTTGTTAATACCTTTTTTAATGACATAGCCTTGTGTACCATTAGCACCCGTATTAACTTCTTTTTTTAAATACTTAAATATTTTCATCTCTTTTAGTTTTTTTTCAGTATGCTTTTTAAAACTTTCAAGCACCTTGTTATCACGCATTAATCTTGACCGTTAGGTTTCTTTTGTACGCCAGCCCATTGTCTTGTACTATTACTAGCTTTATCAACGCTATCTAAAGTATCTTTAGCTGTGTTTTGAAAAGCATCTTTAGGATTTTCACCTTTAACCATTCTGCCTGCCATTTGAACAGGTGAAGTTTGTACTTTAACTGCCGCAGTATTAACATCTACAAATGCTTTCTTTGTATCTTTTGCGGCTTTTTTTACTTTATTCCATAATCCCATAAGACCTCCTATTTATTTTTCTTAAAGATTTGTGTACCTTTTATACCATATATACTTGCTACTACAAGTATCCAAAGATTAGTAAACCATGAAGGAAGTTGTTGAAATTGGTCAAAAAACTCTTTAATTTTAGCAGAAGCATTTGGATCGTCACTAAAAACTCCATACGCAATTACTAAAATAGGAAGCGTTAGCACGACCAAAACGAACTCGTCTTTCCAGTCTGATTGTCTTGCCTCTAATAATTTGCCCGAATATTCTAATTCCCCTTTAGCCATTTTTTCTGCATGATTAGCTTGAGCATCTGCCATACGCATTTTAGTTTCTTGTTTCTTTTTATAGATATGGCCACCTGTTTTGATTGCTAATGATAAAGCGTTAAACCACATATTATCCCCAGAATTTAAAGAACTTTCCCGTTCCTAATATTATTGCAACTAATGAACCTATTGCAAATAGGGCTTTTATGCCACCTTTACCCATATTTACTTGGGCTTTTAAATCTTCAATGTCTTTTGAATTTTTTATAACTAACGCTTTTACTTCATCTAATTTAAGCGCAATAAGTTTATGAGATGTAGTTGAAGTTGATCTTGATACGATTTTCTTTTTATGCATGATCCATTTCCTTACACCAAAATCTAACACTTAATTTAAACTCATTAATCATATTATGTTCCATTATATTTAAGTATTCCGCAGATGCAGAATACCCGTATATAGCACATTCTGCATAATTATTAAACATTTTTTCATTTTGAATTGCAGGCATACATTGCCCATCTATAACTGAACATAATTGTAAAATAAGTATGAAATTCATTTGTTCATCATTCTATCCATATGATTATAAATACGACCTATTTGTTTATCTATTGACATAATTTCTTCTGTCAACATACCGATATGAACCTCCAATTGAACGATAGTCATCAAAGCCCAGCTAGATATTCCTAACAAGATAGTTCCTAGCAGGCCTATCAACATACTATTTAATTGAGGTTGTTTTTTCATAACCCTCATTTTATCAAAAACAAAGGTTAATAGCGATTGTTTTTTTTATTTGGAGTAGTCCCTAGCCTTTATCATTTCAAGGTAGTGTATGGCCTTCTCTATGTCTTGTAGGCCACCTTTTGAGCCATGCCTACATATGTATTTAATGGCATTTCCCTCTGCAAATAAGAGTTTATTTTCATTAATAAATTTAGCAGGTTGGATGACCATCTTTTTATAATGGTCACCCCCTATTTGTTTTTTAAAAGCACTCATTAAAAAGCAACATCCATGAAGTGAGAACAAAACTCATTGACACTACAATAATGCTGACATCTAACATCTTCACCTTTACGTTCTACAATAGAACAACCCTTACCTTCTATCATTTTTTCACCAACAATAAATTGTTTAGCCGCTTCTTTTGTAGGAAATAAACGCCAAGCAGATTTTCTACCGTCTTTCATAACAGCAAACTGATCTTCTTTACGCCATCTTTCTTTAGCTGTACACAATGGTAGTTCTTTCATTTGTTCAGCATCTTGGTGTAGTTTTATTCTAGCTTTAACATAAACATCTTGTTCTTCATCTGTCCATTTACGGATAGGTATCATCACAACTTGTTTACGAGGATAATTGTCTGATTGCATAACACGCATTTTAGACCAATCACGTAGTATAGCCATGATAGATAATGATTTAACTTTAACTTCTTTTTTGTATCTAGTTAAATCTTTTTGGTTTTTACGACAAAGAAAATCAAGAACATTAAGTTGTTGTTCCCATTCAGCCTTACCATTTGTTAAAGCATCTAATGCACTCCAAGCTGACGTGACTTTAAAGTCTATAAGTTTACCGTCACCCGTAAGTAAATCAAATGCACCAGATAGTTTCCAATCGTTAGTGATGTTTTTATCTTTAAAATACAATCTACGTTCAGCTATATCACTAGCAACTTTTGCTCGTTCAATAATATGGTGAACTGATTGTCCTAATAAAGAAAATATACGATCAGATACATCCTCTTTAATGAGATCATTATTTCTCATTTGCAAGACCCTAATTCTAGGGGGCGCAATCAAACGGGTGCAAGAAATATCTGAACCACTACTATCGTAGGGGTCATTCTTAACAGCCCGTTCAATTACTTTTGGTAAGTTTGAGTTATTTGTGATTAACATTAAAATGGTATTGGGCTATCACCGACACTTGCACCATTACCCTCATCACCTTGATCTTGGTTCATGCCTTCTAACTCTTTTGATCTTAAAATAATGTTTCTAATACCTTCTGATAGGTTATTAAAAACTTCTTTTTTACCATTTTGAAAGTCTTCCAAACTAAACACAACACCTTGAGTTATTTGTTCAGCAATTGGATCACCTTTTTTCATAGGCATAATAGATGATATTTTTGGTTTACCATTTTTATCCATAACATTTAACAAACAAGTCACACCTAATAATTTACTAATATCAAATGATTGTTTTTCAGCTTCACTAAATGCTCTACCTCTCCATGATGTTAAATCATTTCCAAGATTAGCTTTTTCATGTAGCGATAAAGTATAAAACTTACTAATTGTTAATGGTTGACCCTCACTATTTAATTCTTCGGGAGTTTCAAATATAATTAATACTTGTCTTTTCCAACTAATTTCACCGTTAAAGTCTGATTTTTGCGTACCTAAATCAATGATTTTTACGCATCTGGCTTTATGTACGCCAACTGATACACTTGGATAACGTGGTGCATCTCCACTTCCTGCTATTATACTTGTCATATTTTAGTCCTTTTTTTTATATTTATTATTGATTAACTAGGGTTAAATCATAGTAATTAACTAATGTCAAATATTAATTGACATTAGTTAATAAAATTGTATAAATTTAGACATGGCTACAATATTAAATGAATTAATTGATGAATTAGGTGCTAAAGCTAAAAGAATTGAAAAAGAAATTATCAATTTAGATAGATCATCTGTTATTCCAGAACATTTTAAAAAAGCAGATAGCATTTTAAAACTAACAAACGAAGGTATAGAAGCAGAAGAACAAATGAAATACCTATCAAAATTAAGGAACTTAAATGAGCAATTATAAGATAGCACAGGATCGTAAAAAAGAAGTAGTTAATCAATATGGTGGTAAAAATCTAGCTAAAATGTTAGGTATATCTCATCCTGCTGTATCTAAATGGAAGGTAATACCTCCGTTTCGTGCATTTCAGATTGCAAAACTTGGTGATTTTGATATAGAATACATTAGACCAGATTTACAAATTACGCCTATAAGGTAGGCGTAGCGCATCCACAAAATTAGCGTACAAATATACCTTACGAATGGGGCAGTTTTTTTCTTTTCTCTCTAGTTTAGTTTTCTGCCCCATTCACCCTTTATTTCCAACAAACTTTTATAGCATTGCCATAGCATTGCCATGCGATTACTAAAATTTGCCATTTTTTTTGGATAGCAAAAGTATCCCCTTCATCTTCACCTTCAACTGCACCTACAACTTCAACTGCACCCAAGATATCCCCATTGACAACCATTTCTTTTTGGGCTAAAAAATAAATTAACTAAACTTAAGGAATGAAATTATGAGAAAATCAATTACTGATGAGCAATCCCCTGCGTTTCAGTTTTACGCAAACGATTGGATAAGTGACCCAAACAGAATGAAACTATCTTTAGATGAACAAGGCGCATATATTTTATTATATTGTCATTGTTGGAGAGGTTATAAAATACTAAATGATTTAGAGGTATTGGCAAAAATGTGTGGATGCAGATTGCAAAAAATTGAAAAAATATTTCCAAAAATTAAACATCTATTTACAGAGGTAAAAGAAAAAGATGGTAAGAAATATTTAATATGTAATCAAGCAGAAGAAGAACGTAAAGAGCAGGCCAAGAATAGAAAGAAACGATCTGTTGCAGGAAAACTTGGTGCTAAAATTAGATGGAGTGAAGAAAGTTTGGAGGAAAGCAAATGACAAAAATAATTATATTTTTATTAGCTTGTTCTACTTGTGAATTAGAAAAAATAGAAATGTTTAAACCCATCAATGTTTCATGTGGAGATTATGGAAATCAAATTATTGAAAATACTACTACATACTATAATGAAACAGATGATATATCTCAAGGCAATTACACAAAAGATGGTAAACTATTTGTAGGTTTTCGTTGTGAGTAATTATAATGAAACTTCTCATTACCATATGTTTTTAGATTACTTTGGCCAACACCATAGTTTTCAAACATTTGATGATAAGGGATTAAACAAAAGATTAATCAAACAATTACATGGTAGTCTTAAATTACATTTTAATGAGTTAGCTGAATTGAATAGTAAAGGTGCAGGTGTATATTTTACTGTCAATGAAACTAATGGTCTTGGAAGAACTACTAAAAACATTATTAAAGTTAGGTCTGTGTTTATAGATTTAGATGGTACACCCTTACCAGAAAGTTTTGGTATTCCACCTAGTATGATTGTAAATACTTCGCCTAAAAAATACCATTGTTATTGGTTAGTTAAAGATATGCCTTTAGAAACTTTTACTTTGTATCAACAAGCATTGGCAACTAAATTTAATTCTGATCCCGTTGTAAAAGACTTACCTAGAATTATGAGAGTTGCAGGTTTTTATCATCATAAGAAACAACCTTATCCCGTAAAGATATTGCAATGTACAACTGCTGAACCTTACACAATGAAAGAGATCAAAGAAGGTTTGGAATTAAAAAGACCCGAACAAAAAACTATTAAAATGGATTACACACCATCAACTTACAAAGGTAAGTACACGGGAACTTTACGATATGGTATCAATGCAGGTGAACGTCATGCTCAATTAGTTAAAATTTTAGTAGCCATTAAAAAACGTGGTGAAAGTTTTGAGTATGCAAAAGGAGAGGCAATTGAGTTTGCCAATTCATGTGTACCACCAGAAAATTTAGGTGAAGTTATGTTTCAATTAAAAGATATATGGAGAAGATACTAATGAACTTATTGAGAGATTATCAAAAGAAAGCAATTGAAGATATTAGACAACATTTCAAAGAAGGTAAAAAGAAAATATTATTAGTTGCACCAACGGGTAGTGGTAAAACTGTTATAGCTTGTTCTATGATGGAAGCGTTGGTTAAAAATAATAGGTTTGGAATGTTTGTAGCGCATAGACGTGAACTTGTAATGCAATGTAGTAGAAAACTTGCAGACTTTGAAATTAAACATGGTGTTATCATGGCAGGTAAAAGTGGTAGTGTTTATTCTGATGTACAAGTTGCAAGTGTTCAAACATTTTCAGCTAGAAAAGATAATGATGATTTTGTTAAACCTCAAGCAGATGTAATTATATTGGATGAGGCTCATAGAAGTACATCTAAATCATTTGAAGATTTGATAAACGCTTATCCAGATGCATGGGTTATTGGTTTAACTGCAACGCCATGTAGAAATGATGGTCGTGGTCTTGGAAATATATATCAAGAACTTGTCAACTGCGGTACGATAAGAGAACTAACTGCAAAAGGTCATTTAGTACCTAATAGAATAGTTGCACCATCAATACCAGATTTACAAAACATTCGTATTATGGCAGGTGATTATGAGAAAAAAGAATTAGACAAAAGAATGAACACACCTAAACTTGTAGGAGATATTGTATCTCATTGGATAAAGTATGGTGAGAATAGGCCAACAGTAGTATTTGGCTCATCCATTAAACATTCTAAATACATTGCTAATATCTTTAATCAAAATGGAATACCTGCAGGCCATATAGATGGAGAGATGAAAGAGATTGATAGAGAAAAAGTATTACAAGATTTACAAGATGATAAGATTAAAGTTTTATCTAATTGTATGGTACTGACAGAGGGTTGGGATCAACCTAAAATATCATGTGTAATTATAGCTAGACCTACTAAATCTTATTCTATGTATTTACAGATGGTAGGTAGAGCATTGCGACCTGCTGAAAATAAAAAAGATACACTTATCATAGATCATTCTGGATGTGTATATGAACATGGTTTTCCAGAAGATGTACCTAATTGGGAACTAACTTATTCTAAAACAAAAGAACGTGAAAAGAAAAAGATAGAACCAATTGAGAAACAACCATTCACTTGTGTAGAATGTGATACGGTTTATAAACCTACAAAGGAACAACCCGAATGTCCTAATTGTAGTTTTATGCCAACTAAAAAAGAACAAGCTATACTAATACAACAAGGTAGATTGATTGAACTACCAAAGATGAAACCTAAAACAGATGATAAGCAAAAATTTTATGCTGAACTATTGTATTACGCAAAACAAAAAGGTTTTAAAGAAGGATGGGCTAGTCATACTTTTAAAAGAAAGTTTGGCCACTTTCCTCATAGTAAAAAAGTATTTCCTGTATCTACAAGTAAGGAAACAATGAACTTTATACAGCATTGCAATATAGCAAGAGCAAAATCATACAACATGAAGGAGTTAAGAATATGAGTGAAGAAATAACAGAACAACATATGCATAAGTTAAGAGAAATTGGTTATAACCATGCAAAAGCCAAGCAAAACCTAGAAAGATTGCAACATGGTCGTAAAATATTATTAGCTGTGATTATGAAAGAAAAGATGATAAATTCCAATACGGGCAAATTAGATAGTGTTAATGCTCAAGAACGTGAAGCGAGGTCTGATGATAGATATCAAAATCATATTAATGATCTTGCTAAAGCTGTTGGTGAAGAAGCCAAATGGAATTGGGAAAAGAAAATGATTGAGATCAATTTTGAAACATGGAAAACCAAAATGATTAATCAAATGAGAGAAGCAAAAGGATATGGTTTGAATAAGAATGGCTAAAAAGAAAAAGATAAAAGAAATACCAATGTATCAGTTTGACCGCTACGAGTGTTGGTGGGAAGATGCATCAAGTGAATGTATTTGGAAAACAATAAAAGAGGCTGTTAAAGATGAACCTTCTATGTGTTTTACAGAAGGGTATTTAATATCTAAAAACAAAGATTGTCATATTTTTTCTATGTCATTTGCAAGTGAGGATGTGGGCGACCAAATGATTATACCTACCAAAAATATTAAAAAACTTACCTTTATAAGTACAAGAAAATTCTACGCCAAAGAGTACAAGTATGAAACGTACAAAAAGTAATGATGTAAAGCGACATATGTCCATAGTTGCAGGTCTTGGTTGTTTAATCTGTAATAAAATGGGTTTCCCTGACAGCCCTGCTGAATTACATCATATCAAAGATAAGACGGGTATGGGGCGCAAGGCAAGCGATTATGAGGTCATTCCATTATGTCCCAGACATCACAGACAAGGCGTTGACGCTTATCATTATAGTCCTAAATCATTTACAGAAAAATGGGGAACTCAAAAAGAATTGTTGAATGAAACATTAACTATGGTAAAGGTACATAATGAATAATCAATCTATAATAAAAAAAGGAGAAGAAATGATAGATCAATTATATAAAATACTAGATCAACATGATGCAAACAAAATAGATGCAATGTTAAATATAGATGGCATTGATTGGATAAGTAAGTTTGATAACGAAATGGTAAAAAATGGTTATGCGGTTATTAAAGATGGTAAAGCATCTGTTAAAATGACAGCTAATGAAACTAGATTGTTTTTAACTGTTAAAATGATGGGTATGCACCAAGTAAGATTTTTGTTAGATGCGTTGCAAAAGATGACCAAATCCTATAAAGATGAAATAAATATAAAGGATAAGGAAATTGACACTTTAAAACAGATCATTGATCTAAAAGTGTTAAATGAAAAAGTAAATGGCAAAACAAAAATTTAAAGATTTTATACCTAGACCAAAACCTAAAAAAAGGCCTCGTGTACATAAGAAGCGAAAAAACAAATCGGAAAAACGATCTTTCAAAAAGTACCACCGTCAAGGGCGTGGGTAAAAACCTATTATTAGGTTATATGGTTAAACTTGATAAAGCCAAAAAAGAAAAAGCCAAATCAATTAAGATTAAGCATCAATGGAAATTAAAGTATTTGAAATTGTTAGATAAGTATAAAAAATTAAAGGTGTCCTACAAAGAAATGTACGAACACCCTTAATTGTATGTTAATTAAATTAGTAGTCCTAATATTAAACCAAGTACAAACATAACTATATAATCTGAATAGTTATATAAAAACTTAATCCAATCTGCTTTTGTTTTACCAAATAAGATCATTTGTCCTCCTTTCCCATTACGTAGTCAACTTGTCGTTTTTTTTCTAATGTAGTTAAATGATTGTCAATTACATTTGCCACCTCATCTGGCATCTCTGTAATTATATCCTCTTTACCATCTCCCCATTTTATGTAGATAGCCCAACTTTCAACAGTTGTCTTTTTCTTTCTTTCATGTTCTCTAGCTTTGTTTTCACTATGTACATGAAAATGGTTTTCATTTTGTTCAGCCATTATTTTTCTCCTCTGTTATTTCATTAACTTCTATATCTGCCCAACCAAAATCAGCTTTTTCAACTGCAATATCTTGAGCCTCATCCTCGCTGTCTGCTGTTATTATTTGCTCATCAAAACTAATATTAACTTTGTATTTCGGCATTTTCCTCCTTTGCTCTTTTATCTAACCAATCATGTATATCAATTGAAATACTTTCTGGCAATTCAGTTATAGTTTCCGTGTACCAAGTTTTATCTTCTCTTTCCCAAGTCACAACAACTGCCCAACCTTCTGGTTTTTTATTTATTACATTTTGTTCAGCCATTATTTTCCTCCTTTATGTTCTTTATAATGATTATGTAATATTATTGCGCCACCGCCTGCAATAATTGAACCAAATACAAATTCAATTGTAAATGCAAACACAACGCCAAAGAAAAACATAAATCCTCCCGTTAATATAATATACTTACTCATGCTTTTTTATCTTCCTCTTTGTGTTCATTGATTATTTTAGTCAATACTGTTCTCCAAGCCTTTTTAGGTTGTCGTGTAGTCTTTGACCATCTTTGTAAGTTCCATAATCCCATTTTAACCAAGTTAGCTGAAAACTGTAAATCAGCCACCATGCTTTCATTTGGTGTTCTGGGTTTATCCATAAATTTCTTATGTATCTTACCAACGTGTTTATCTATTGCTTCCATTTCCTTCATGCTTACTCTCCATTTTTTTAGTTATTGTTATTAATTTAGCGTTTATATCAATAGGCTCTCTAATAGCTTGACACAAACAATCATACACGGTTTTACCCGTGTACAATTTTCCCTTTATTCTCATTTTAATCATTAGGCCAATTCACTAATTCTTATAACAATATTATCCTGCACCTCATCCATGTTCTCAATATTGTCGGTTGTAGTGATTAGACCATTAGGCTTACCGTTTTTAAATTTAAACCTAACCCAAGTCTTTTTATCATTCTCACCATGACTAAAAAACTCGTAATGATCTATATTACTAAAAACTAATTGATCTTGTGAAAACTCACCATTCTCATAATCATTGCTTTTAAGTTTAACTGTTAATTCTGACATCAGTATCCTCCGTTTTAGTTATTTTATTATTTTTCTGCCAAGACCAAGCATCACGACTACATTCAAAGTCTTTTTTAATCATTTGGCAAAATGTAAGTAAATGCCAAACAGGTAGATCGTAAGGCAATTCCCTAGTTTTACAGTAATGAGTTTCCACATCCTGCCCCTCGTAGTCTGGTTCAGTTTTAGCTTTTTTCATCAATGAAAAACTTTCACAACTTTCATAATTACCATTAATAATAATTTCATCTGGGTAAATCCCTACGTTGAAATTTTTACCAATGCCTTTTAAGTATTCTGCCTCATTCATAACAGCACACCACTCATCTGCGGTAAAATCTGTCGGTTGTGTAAAGTAGTTAGTATATCCCATTTTTTCTCCTAGTTTAATTGCGGTAGATAAGACCAAAATTTAATCCCTGCTACTGCTGTTAATGATAGACCAAGCCACACACTCAAGTGTATGGCTATAATTACTCCTAAAAACATAAGCGCAAAACAAAGCGCAAATGCAATTGCTGATAAATAAATATTCATTATGTATTATCCATTTGTTGATTGATTAAGTTTTGTTGCTCAAGGTGACCAATAGGGTCAAATTGATTAGGTTTAGATTTTTCACAATCACCATTATCGCAAGATAAAAAATGATCTGAATTTAATTTTAAATCCTCACCACACTCGTGACAAATATCCATTATTCATCCCCCCATAATCTAACGATTATAAGGGAACAAATTAGAGCCAATAAAAAGTATTCCATTACCATTCCTTCCTAGTTTCTGGTTTAAGATGAATAACATTACCCACGATTACACCATCAAATAATTGATTGTAAAGTTTAGTAGCTTGCTCATTAATAGGCTTACGCTTTAATTTACCATCCTCATCAACTAACAAACATCCTAAATCTTCAAGATCAACTAACTCAACATAACCGCCAACAGCTTTTTGAGCCTCCTCAAGTGAAGGCTCATAACCATAAACGGTCATAGTTGGTTTATTAGTTTTTATAACGCTTACTGTTTCCATGTTTTCTCCTTTAGTTTTAATTAACATAAGTTAATAATTATTTCATTTGATAAAACCCGTCAACCCATAAAAT